>CEUR01337256.1_pt1 | contig 10673 bp, 7 predicted proteins | sample 356411 | NCBI WGS metagenome assembly CEUR01 (sample SAMEA2622715, study PRJEB7988) | marine metagenome | biome: marine biome (ENVO:00000447); feature: surface water layer (ENVO:00002042); material: "saline water (ENVO:00002010), including plankton (ENVO:xxxxxxxx)" | depth 5 m
AAATTGGTGACATACTGCGTAAAACTAAAAGGCTCAACCTCTTCTTTTTTAACTACAGTTATTATTGAGCCATCATACACTTTTGGATTTTGATCAAAAATAGATATTTTTTCGCTAGTTCCATCAGCGTGTGTTACATAAGAGGAAAATTTTGCAGCGTCTTTATTATATCCACCTGAAATATCTACGTAATATTTAAACCTTTCATTTTTGGCAATTGGAAAAGATCCAGGGGAATTCACTGCACCTTTGACTTCAACCGTATTCGATATTTTGCCAATAATTATACTATCTCCATCAAACAATTTAAAATTAGTTTTATTTCTTCTAGAATTAAGTATTTTATTAAAAGAAACTTTTATTTCAGAACCAGATCTTTTTAAACGAGATGCTCTTGGGTTAGCCATCTCGGTTATTCCGCCAGCTCGTTTAATAACATCGTATACAGTATCATCATCATTCACTAAAACAAAACTTCCTGGATAAATGACCTCTCCTTCAACAATTACATATCTATGAATATTACCTTTAGATGTACGAATGGTAACATTGTCGTTAGGTTTTAACTTTATTTTTAAATCGTTGCTAGCTGACTTAGTATAATTTTTCTCTGAATTAAACACATCTATTGATTTAAGATAAACCTCACCAGAGTTACTAAAACTAGCTATGTCAATTTTATAAAAATCTATTTTATCAATTATACCACCAGCCTCAAGTATAAGATCTTGAACTGACATTTTTTCTTTCAAATTATAAAAACCGGGGGAGACTACAGGACCATTTATTTCTACCATAGGATTGAAAAGAAACATGGAATTCGAATAGCATATTATTTCATCTTCAGGTTCAAGCAGAATTTTATCATTATTGGTAGAATCTAAGACCTGAGCGAGATTGAAAGATATTATTTTTTTATTTCTATTTTTACTATCGGTCCTTATGAGGTCTAAACGTTCTAAAAAAGTGCTAGACAGATGTAAAGAATCCTCAAACCCACCCGCTAAAAAAAGCAACTCCCGAAGATTCATATTTTTTGATAATTTATATTTTCCAGGGTTTTTGACATGACCTCTAATTGAAACACTATCATTTAAAGCCCCATGTACTTCTTCTTTAGAAAAAATCTTTACTTTATCTCCCATCCTAAGCTCAAGCTTAGAAATACCATTGCCTACTAAAACAGAATCTAAACGGAAATAAATCCTTTCAGCACTCACCATATTGGAGTCAATTCTAGTAAGAACTGATTTTTCAAAGTATGTATTTTCCAAGTGCTCTCTGTTATTAAAACCGCCCCCTTTGAAAATTAGATCAGATAAAGTCATTCCATTTTTAAATGCATATTTCCCAGGGTTTTCAACATGACCCTCTATAAAAACGGAATTCTTATAGAGCATTTCACTTTTTGAGAAAAATCTAATTTCATCTTGAGATTGAAGATTGAAATCATATTCCATGAGACCATTTAAAATATTGCCAATATTTACAACATATTGAGATTGAGAAAAGTCAGAATTTTGCCGAGTAATTTCTACTCTATCTAAAAAAGTATCTCCGGTAATACCATCAACTTTTATCATTAATTCAGACACTGTCATCCCCTCACCCAAATCATATATCCCAGGCCTAGTCACTGCTCCAACTACGTTAACAAAATTTTCTCTATTTTCTGAAATACTAAAAAATTGAATTCTATCTCCATCAACTAAATCAAAATCAATTTTTGAAGATAAAATCTCTTCAAAATTGACATCAATAAAAGTTCTATCCATATCTAAGCTTGAACGCTCAGATGCAGGCAGAATCCTATCTATTTGAATTCGTTTAACATAAGTAGTAGGTTTAATACCACCAGCAATTTTTATAAGTGATTTTAAATTCTCATCATCTTTTAGCTCATAAATAGCTTCCCTGGAAATTTCACCAAAAACAGTGATAGTTTTCTTCCTATTAGGAATAAAAATAATGTCATCATTTAAAATTTTTACATCATCTACTTTCTTTCCTTCAATTAGGTAATTATAAAAATCAATACTAGCTATTTCTTTATCATTTCTTATAAGCCTTATATCCCTTAGAGAACCTGAAATTTTGGGACCATTAAAATAAAACAAAGAACTAAACAAACTGGAAGAAGATTTTATATTGTAAGCACCAGGCTGATTAACTTCACCGAGTACGAATAACCTGGTAGGCCTTAGTGCAATTGACCCTATGCTAACATCAAAAAAAGTAGAAGCTTTTCGTCCAGAATTTTGTATTATACTGGAATAAACTTTTCCAAGAAGTTTAGCTAATTTCTTTTCTAATTTATCCAATGTTAAACCATTAACAAAAACTTGACCAACCCTGGGAATGAATATAAATCCATCCCTTGAGACTGTAAGATTATTAACCTCCTCAGTATCTCCCCACAACATAATAATTATTTCATCATTTGGTCCGATTTCGTAATCTGATCTAACAGCTATATCAGTCGATAACTGAAATATATCTGGATTGTTTTTAAAAATATTGTAGCCAAAATATTCAATATTGGATGTTGTATTTGTCGAGGCATTTATTGAATTGTTCTTTTTGATCTGTTCTTCTTCAACTGGTTCAATATTTTTATCAATAACATCAACATTTAAATTGCCTTTATCGCCGACATCATTACTTATGACTACTGCATCGTTATTATAGATGTTATTAATATCTTCATTCATACTATCAATTATTTTTGAATTATTGTCAACAGATTGATCTTTAATAACATTTAATTCATTTAACTTATTTTGGTTAATAATTTCTTTAGCTTTATCAGCAGAAATGCCAATGGAATTAAGTTTATCACGAATATCAGATGGGATAGATTGACTGCATAATATGGCAAAAGTGGATATAATCACTTTAGTTATTATTAAACGTTTGAACATTGTATTACCTCGGAAAATTGACTATGTAAATATATCATAAATATATTATAAATGTATTATAAATATTTTATAAATATAATATAAATATTTTATACATATTAGTCTAAAATATTAAAATGGCTATGATTTTACAATGACGAAATGACTTGATTTGAAGTAATAATTTTTAAAAATATTTAATCTAATAAATGTAAAGAATTATTTCACCTTTAATATGTTACAGTATTATTTTTTTGATTCTAATCTAAACTTAGTTAGCATATTCCCATGCTTCTCTTTTGGCATTGATCCTGTACCAAAATAATCACTTTTTTCAACTTTAAAGGTAATTGCATCCTCAATGAAATCTGAATTCGTATCATCCAAACGGAACAAAACATCCATATGGTAGATTCCATTGTTCAAATTTAATTCTTCAATAGAAAATCGTAAAATGCCCTCCTTGTCCCAATTTAGCTCATTATAGTCAACTAATTTGGTAGACAGTTGAAATTGCTTTACGAAAAGTCTATTTTTAATTGATAAATACATAAAACATCTTTTATCATAAATATCTTTTTTCGAAGAGTACGACACATCAACATAAAACTTTCCTCCGCAAAAAATATTTTCATAATCCGAATTTATATCTATTCTATCTATAGTAACAATTTGGCTTCCCGACCTATTAGCAATATCTTTTAAATCAACCTTTTTTTTCACTTTCCATGAGCTGATATATTTAGAAATTATATCTTTTGTTGAACCAATTGCAGCTATTCTACCCGAATCTAATAGTATGCATTTATTACATATTTCCTCGACCAAGGATAATTGGTGGCTCACAAAAAAAATTATTTTATCTTTCGAATATTGTTCTTTAATCTTTTTAATTGCTTTATCTTGAAAGTTAATATCTCCTACAGCTAATACCTCATCAATCAAAAATATATCGGGATCTAGATTGGCAGCCACCGAAAATGCTAGCCTAACCAACATTCCCGATGAATATCTTTTAACAGGAGTATCTATAAAATCCCCTACGCTGGAGAATTCAACTATTTCAGAGAATTTTTCATCTATTTGTTTTTTTGATAGCCCTAGTATGGTTCCATTTAAATATATATTATCTCTGCCAGATAGATCTGGATGAAAACCTGTTCCAACTTCTAACAAACTGGCTAAAGAGCCATTTACTTCTATCTCCCCTTCAGAAATATTTGTAATCCTTGAAATACATTTTAATAATGTACTTTTACCTGAACCATTTTTCCCAATTATTCCAACCCTGTCCCCAACTTTTAAATCAAATGATACATTCTTCAATGCCCAAAAAGTATTGCTACTTTTTGCATGTTTAGTATCAAAATTTGAAAGACTAGAGATTTCTTTGAAATTAATAAAAGGTTTAAGAAAAAATGTTTTTATACTATCACTTAAAGTATCTGATCCCTGCTTACGACCAATTCTATACATTTTTGATAAATTTTTTACGGTTACAGAAATTTTGCTCATCTTATTTATTATATAACGTCAGCAAATGACTTAGAGTTTTTGTTAAAAATATAAATACCAAAAATAAACAAAAAGATAGTGCTTATTGAGGAGTATGCCAATAGATCAATGTTTACTTGATTACCAAAAATGACGGACCTAAAAGTACTTATGAAGCCAACCATGGGATTAATAGAATAATAAGATAAATATTTTTCAGGAATGGATTCTATTGGATAAGCAATAGGCGTCATATACATCCAAATATTAATAAGTAAGCCAACTCCATGCTTAACATCCCTGTATTGTGCGGATAATGAAGTTAAGAGGCAACCTAGCCCTGAGGACAGTATTACGATAAATAAAGTCAAAAATGGAATGTAGAAAAATAAATTCAAGTAAATGGGCAAAGAAAAATAAATAAGCATAAAAAAAAGAATTAAAAATGCTATAAAAAAGTCAAATAAATTTGATAATACTGACGAAAATGGAATGATAAGCCTTGGAAAATAAACTTTTGTAATGAGAGCTTTATGACTCTCAAGACTGCTAGTAGACTGGCTCAAAGAATTTGAAAATAGTGTCCAGGGAACTATGCCAGAAAAAGAAAAAATAGCATAAGGAATTTCCCCTGTGTTAATTTTTGCTATTCCCTTAAATACAAAAGTAAATATAATCATTTGAAATAATGGATTGATTACTGCCCACAATAATCCAGCAATCGTTTGAACATATTTTACAGTAATATTTCTTTTAATCAATAAAAAAAGCAGATCTCTAAAATCATACAACTCACGAAAATTTATTTTTACATTTCCTCGATGAGGAATTATCTTGACTTTCAATGTTTAACTTACCTTACTAATAAAATCAACTAGTCTTTCGGTAGATTTTCCATCTCTATATGGAACATAATCATCAAGAAGTATTTTCCTTTGTCTAGAATACCAACTATTACTACTTAGACTAGATTTCAAATCATCTAATAATTCATCTTCACTGCGCTGTATTTTAACTAAATCCTCTTTAATTAACCGCTTGAAATGTTTATTATAAGTCCTCTTATAAGTTTCATCAGCTATTCTTTTTTGATGAGGATGAAATAGTGGAACTAGCGTAGGTTTATCAAAAATAGCAGCCTCAATAACCATTGTTGAGCCAGGCGAAACAATCACACTTGAAAAATTAAGAATATTTTTAGTCTGATGCAGAAAATCATTAGTCATCGACCAACCTAAAGACGGAATATATTCATCAAAATATGATACATAAACATTTTTTAAATTATTATACCTCAAAAAAATTTCCAGACTAGTATGCGGATGTAACCTTATGATTAATTGTGTATCAATATCAATTTTTCCTTCGTTAATAAATCCTAAAACCAAATCAATTAAATAAGTCTCATCATAACCACCCATTAGTGCATTTCTTGAGCCTATAGTTGCAAATGTAATTATTGGATGATGAGGATCAAATCCAATCTGGTTACAAAAATCTTTTCTAGATTCATCATTCTTTTTAAAGTATTGGTCAAATTGAGGAGCACCTGTAATAAAAACATTTTCTTTAGAGTAGCCCTCCATTGTAACAGCTTCATCCTGATTTATTGGACACCAAACTGTCAAAAAGTCTGCTCTACAATATAATCCTTTAAAAATGTTATCCCAACTTCTCACCATACCAACTGAAGGTATATTATTTCTCCTTGCTTCAATAATTATAGACATTTCTGAGGCCAATTGACTGTGTGTTGATAAAATCAAGCTAGGACTATACTTTTCAAAATTATTTTTTACATCACTATCTTCATCATAAAACATAGACTCAAAAAATAAAGCTTGGTTTAAAAGGAAATGATGTTTTCTTGAGACATATTTTCGGAAAAATCTTGCAAATTTTCTTGGTAAACTTGGCACTACTGGATGGAATGATTCAAATTTTGCGTTACAACTACTATTCCAACTATTTGTATGCCTTTTGCTTGAACTAATTGGAGACAATATAATAGGCGTTGTATTTTTAAAATTTAACATAGGGATTATGTCATTATAAATTAAATCCCTAATAGTGCGACCATCAATTATTGATAGAAATATATTTTTTTCATTTAAGTCTGGTGACATTTTAAAATGTATCGTTTACAAAATTCAAAGTCTTTTCATTCCATTTTCCAAGAGGCGGTTCATCTAGAACAAATATATGTTGGTCATAATCAATGAAATGATGGTAGTCCCAAGATCTTTGAAAATTAGATTTTAAAAATCTAGCATTTGCAGTTCTGCCATCAACTAGAATAATAGCGCCTGGTTCTAAAAAATGCTCCATAGCTAATAAATCGGCTGCCATAGGCATTCTATCATAAAACCTTGTTGAAAAACCTCTTATTTCTCCTTTAACGCTGAATTGATCTGGCGCGTCTAAATAAATGAAATCTGGCCTGACGTTCGGTAGAGAATCATAATAAGTACAGAACTTATCCATAAAAGTGCCCATATTAATTTCACATAAATAACTATTGAAATTTGAATTACTATCATGAATTCCTTTTACTCTTTCCAACCATTCTAAATTATTATCAACACTATGAAGTTGAAATGGATTAGTTACTCTGAGTTCTTGTTCTACAATTTTTCCAAAATTATCTTTATTTTTTTTTAATGCATCTAATATCACACTAGTAGATTTACCAACTCCAAATTCTAGTACTACTCTAGTTTTTTTTAATCTAATAAGATAATGTATACGAATTAAATCATCTAACTCCGCTGGGGAGGGCACCTTATTTGAAGGGTCTACTGTCTCCCATTTTTTTATCTTTTTTTTGGAAATTGGTCCATAATTTTCAATGTTAAGCTCAATGTCTTTAAGCTCATGAATTTTATGTGCTTCACAATATTCTGAATAATTTAAATTATTAAAAATATTTTTCAACATGTTTCATAATCTTTCATTAAAATATTGGCAATATCTAAATCAATGGGGTCATCTATATTAAGAAGGTCCGATTTAGGCATTTCAAAACCCAATATTGGTTCAACTATAATTTGGTTAGTACTTAAAAATATATCTTTTCTCACAATGTAAATTGCACCATTCCTGTACCAGGCTAATGGAATTTCTTGTCTTCTTTGATGTTGATACTCTGGCATTATTGGTTTTAATTCATCTTTTTCCATCCAGTACATTCTTGCTGGATGAGTATCATCCATGCCACAAACAGATACTAAGGAACTAAAGTTTTTATTTTTTGTAAAAAGCTCTATTGCATTTTCTATTTGAAATTTTGTTCTAATTGGCGAAGTTGGCTGCAATAAAAGAATTGCATCAAAATCTTCAACCTCATATCTAATAACATCTTTGACTGTATCAGATACCTTGCTTGAATCTCCAGCCAGCGAATCTGGTCTTTTATGAACTTTGACATCATTATATTTTTTGCATATTTCTAACACTTTGTCATCGTCACTACTAACCCAAACGGAGGAAACACTTTCTAGACTAACCGCAACATCTAAAGTATACTCTATTAGCGGTTTACCATTAATAAGTCTAACATTTTTCCTTGGAATCCCTTTAGAGCCTGCTCGAGCTGGTATAATTGCAATTGATTTCATTATAAAATTTTTAACATTTAATAAATAAATTTTTGCGGGAACGCCTGGGAATCGAACCCAGCTCTCAAACTAAATTCAAGACACCGGTTTTGAAGACCGTGGAAAGCACCAGCTATTCAATCATTCCCATTACTTTTAACAATACTAAGTTTTATTTAAAACAATATTATTTTTAATTGAGAAATTACCACAAATACTCTTTCCGTTTTTATTAAATGTTATTTTTAATCCTTTTTTATCTACCCAACCAACTATTCTGCCAGGGTTGCCTACTACCAGAGCATAGTCAGGAACGTCTTTCGTTACCACAGCTCCAGCACCAATTAAGGCATATTTACCAATAGTTAAACCACACAAAATAGTTGAATTTGCACCTAATGAGGCAGATTTTTTCACTATAGTTTTTTTATAAAATTCTTTTCCTCTTTTAGGAAACTCAGACCTCGGATTTAAAATATTTGTAAATACCATTGAGGGACCACAAAATACATAATCTTCAATTTCAACACCTTCATAAACAGAAACGTTATTTTGAATTTTTACATTATTTCCAATTTTAACATTGTTTGAAATGTTAACGTTTTGACCAAGTGAAGTGTTCTCGCCTATTTTAACATTTGATTGGATATGAGAAAAATGCCATATTTTTGTTCCGCTTCCTATCTCAACATTTTCATCTATATAACTGGACTCATGAACAAAAAACATTTTATTGTTATTCATTTTAATTCTTACTCAAACTTTTTGTAGCTAAATCTAAAACTCTCATAACTTCAACTGCGCTGTCTCCATTTGCAATTTTTATATTTTTATGCATATTTGATAAAAAATATTCCAATAGTGCTGTTAATGGTAAATCACCTGAATATTCTATTTCAAAACTACCTTTTGATCTTGAAACAGGAAATCCATTTTTTAAATCAACAGATTTTTTGTAGAAAATTAGTGGCTTTGATTCTCCTGCATCTTCAAAATGTATCATTCCTTTTGAACCTATTATTACAAATCTATGCTCCTTAAACGGATGTAACCAACTAACAAAAATGTGCCCCATCTTATTACCTGAGTATTTTAAAGATGTTATAGATGTATCATGAACTTGCTTTTGAAGAATATCAACACCATTCGAAGTAACGCTGGATGGATAATCTTCAAAAAAATAGTTAAACAGACTGATATCGTGAGGTGCAAAACTCCACAATACATTTTCATCTTTCCTAAAGCTACCTAAATTGAGTCTATTACTATAAATGTATTGAATGTCTCCAACCATCCTGTCTTTGATCAATTGCTTTATTTTTCTAAATGCTGGATGAAACAAAAGTAAATGCCCCACCATAAGATTTACCTTATTTTTTTTTGCTTTGTTATTTAGACTTATTGCCTCATCTAGGTTAAGTGTTAATGGCTTTTCAACGAGGACAGGTTTCTTTTTATCGATGATCCTATTTGCTATATTATAGTGAGTGTTTGGAGGCGTAGCTACGATGTAGGCATCAAATTTATCTTTAAAAGAGTCATCCAAGCTTGAAAATGTTAAGCAATTTGGATATTTTTTTTTTATTTTGCTCAAAATTACTAGATTTGAATCAACCACACCACCAAGCGAGCCTAACTTTTTCAAGGTTTTAATATGATTACTACCCCAATTACCAGCTCCTACTACGCATAAATTATAATTTTTCATATGTCTCTAAGATTAATTTTTGACATACTCCAAATACCAATCTAAAAATTTTATTATCCCTTCTTTAATACTGGTACATGGTGTATAATTCAATTTTATTTTAGATTTTTCTATATCTGCATATGTGCTAACTACATCACCTAACTGTATAGGTTCAAAATTTACTATTGCCGATTTACCAATTTTAGACTCTATTATTGATACAACATCCATAAGTGGTTCACAGGTATTATTCCCTAAATTAAAAATTTCAAAATTGTAATTATTTTTAATTGATGATACAATACCATTAATTATATCATCAATATATGTAAAATCTCTTTTCATTCTACCATTATTAAAAACTGAAATCGGCTCGCCCTTCAAAATTTTTTCAGCGAAAATGTACATAGCCATATCGGGCCTTCCCCATGGCCCATAAACGGTGAAAAATCTCAAACCTGTTGATTTTAAACCAAATAAATGATTATAAGAATATGCCATCAATTCATTTGCCTTTTTTGATGCGGCATAAATTGAAATAGGGGAATCGACATTATGCTCTACAGAAAAAGGTATTTGTTTATTGTTTCCATATACTGAAGAGCTTGATGCGTAAACCAAACCTTTAACTTTATAATGCCTACAGCATTCTAATATATTCATAAACCCAACCACATTAGATTCTATATAAGAGTTTGGATTCTCTAAGCTATACCTCACCCCAGCCTGAGCTGCAAGGTTTACAACTTTATCAACAGAAAATACTTTAAAAACATTTTCCAAAGCTTCTTTATTTGAAATATCTACCTTGTTGAATTTAAAGTTATCATACTCATTCAAAATCTTTAATCGATCATTTTTCAATTTGACATCATAATAAGGATTTAAATTATCTACACCAATTACATCATGATCTTGTTCAAGAAGAACTTTACTTAAATGCATTCCAATAAACCCAGCACAACCAGTTACCAAAATTTTTTCTTTTAATTG
>CEUR01337255.1_pt1 | contig 10645 bp, 10 predicted proteins | sample 356411 | NCBI WGS metagenome assembly CEUR01 (sample SAMEA2622715, study PRJEB7988) | marine metagenome | biome: marine biome (ENVO:00000447); feature: surface water layer (ENVO:00002042); material: "saline water (ENVO:00002010), including plankton (ENVO:xxxxxxxx)" | depth 5 m
ACTGAAACTGCATTTGCAAGGTTAAGACTTCTCCCCTCGCTTTTCATTGGGATGAATATTGATTCATGTGAATCTCTAATTTCCTTTGGAAGGCCACGGCTCTCAGGACCAAAAATGAATGCGTCTCCTTTTTCATAGTCAACATCGGTATATTTATTTTGGCCTTTAGTACTTATAGTGAAGTACCGTGAAGCGCTAACTTTTTCCATGCAATTTTCAAGAGAATTCCAAACATGAAAATCTTTTTTCTTCATGTAGTCCATGCCTGCGCGCTTAAAACTCTTCTCATCAACTGAAAAACCTAAAGGTTCTATGAAGTGAAGCTCACATCCCGTATTTACACAAAGACGTATGATGTTTCCAGCGTTGGGTGGTATTTCCGGCTCAAATAAAATGATATGAAACATTTTTAATAAATAAACTTAGAGTTAATTTTTAATCAATCCGCTATCTTTGAATTTAAAAATTGAAATGAATTATTATACTAGTTACATCAAAATAACCATAAGAGATTTGTCATTATTATTGTTTTTGTGTTCAGCAATAGGACAAGAGTACAGTTGGCCTGCGGGCAGCGGAAAACATCTCTCATCGAACTTTGGTGAATTCAGAACTACAGGCTATCACTTAGGAATAGATGTTAAAACCAAAGGTGCCGAAGGTATTTCAATTTATGCAATAGATGATGGTCACATCTCTCGAGTAGTTACAAATTATTCTGGGTTTGGTCGTGCGCTGTATTTAAAGCTGGACGATGGTAAAACTGCTGTGTACGCTCACTTAAGCAAATTTGAACCCAATCTTGAAGAGCGACTCAAAGAAGAACAGGAAAAAGTAGATTCCTATGTTACTAATTTTTATTTGAAACCAAATGAGTTTCGTTTCTCCAAGAATGATATTATAGCTTATTCAGGAAATACGGGATTTTCTTTTGGGCCGCATTTGCATTTTGAATTGCGCGATGAAAGCGGGATGGTTATCAATCCATTAACAAACGGTTTGGATCAACCAGATCGATTAGCTGCCATTGTAGAAGAATTAGCTATTACACCTTTAAGCAAAGATAGCTGGGTGAATGGCAATCAGTTACCTCAAAATTTTCCAGTTTTTCGCGATAAAAAAGGCGAATATCACCTGGCAGATACCATTAATGTTTTTGGCAAGATTGGTCTTTCGGTTAAAACGCATGATAAGCGTGAGGGCGCAAATAATAAATATCAACCTCATCGGATTGAGATCTACCTCAACCAAGAGATTTATCATTCTTTAAAATTTGAAAAATTAAATTATAATTGGCAATCGACTGCAAACTACATCAACGACTATAGAAACAGTCGGTTAAACCTTGGGGACTTTATAAAGCTGTATCGAAACTATGGTGACCCCACTGTTCCTATACATTCTTTGGAAACGGATGGGGCTTTAGATCTAAATAAAGGCTATCATAAAATTAAACTGGTGATTTACGACGCAAAAGAAAATGCTCGAGTGGTGCATGGAACCCTTTTTGTTATGAATCCCTTTGAGGTTGATGTTACAAAGCTAGGAGAAACATCCGAGCTTGTATCTTTCCTTTTACAGCCTAAAAGCCTCGCAATACCAATTAAATCAGCTATCATTTATGCATTCACACCCTACGGATTTGCAGAGGAAAATGTTGGTATTGTCTCAAGCGAAAATGTTGAAAGCGGTTTGATTGTTGCCGTACAAAAAAAACAGATAGCGAAAAAAGCACTTCAATTCATTGCGCAGAATGATATCGGTACTATTTCAACTCCGGTCCATTGGGCAAACCAGTCAATTTCCGGCGATCATCTTAGTCTAAGCTACAACTTGGACATCTCTCAAACCGATGCAGGAGTCTATTTACAAATACAACCTGAAAAGTATATTGATGAAAAGATGTCTTTAAGACTTAAAGGAGAGTTTCAATACATCACAATCCCCATTAATCAAATTCAACCTAATGTTTATTTAACCGCTCCGCTAGACCCTAACGAATTCAGGGATGTAAATCAAATTGAAGCTATTATTTCTGGAAATATTGAGCGCCAAATTCTTTACAAATTTCCATTTACCATCGTTCAACCTGATTCATCAATAACCATCATATCTGAAGATGGATCGTGTTCGATTAAATCGCAAAAAAATTCTTTTACTGATAATATTTTAAGTTGGATAGAGCCAGTTCATAAACATCCAACAATCAAAGGTGGTAGGCTTCTATCTCGAGTATATCAACTGCAACCGTTCGAAAGACCATTGCTGGAGCCAATGGGTGTTGCAATGCGCTATACGAGAAAGTTAGACAATAAAAAGAAGCATTTATATTACTACGATAAGAAGGAAGGTTGGACGTTCGTAAAAACAAGGGACATCTCTGACAGAAGGGTATTGATCGGTGAAGTAAAGCACCTTGATGCAATTGCAATCATTGAAGACAACACGCCACCAAGATTTATTAGATCCTATCCTGGCCATGGTGGAAAATTTCCAGCACTCGAGCTAAATAGTTTTAGAATAAGCATCGATGATGATCTTTCAGGTTTTGAGCCAAAACCTTCATCGTTTGATGTAACTCTTGATGGTAAGCGCCTACACTATGCTTTTCAACCTAAGTTGAAAATCTTGTCTTATGATTTAGAAAAACCCTTACAAACAGGAAAGCATTCGATCGAGATAAAAGCCTCGGATCAAGCAGGAAACAAGCTGCAAAAAATAATCGAATTTGAAATCTATTAATGCTGTTTCCGTACAAAGACGACAATCCCAGAATCCTCGTTCCTTATGTTACTTACGTAATAATATCAATTAATGTTTTAATATTTGTGTTTCAACTAAATATGGGAATGGTTAGCTCGGCTGCCGAGAGAGAATTCATCTATAGATTTGGATTCATACCTGCAAATTTTTCGATAATTACAGTGTTTACATCGATGTTTTTGCACGGTGGGATTTCACACATAATGGGTAATATGTGGTTTTTATGGGTATTTGGTGATAACGTTGAAGGCGTATTGGGTCATGTTAAATTTGCGGTTTTTTATATTATTTGCGGATTGGCTGCGACAATGTCACAGCTCTTTGTTGACCCTAGTTCAACGATTCCAATGGTTGGAGCTTCTGGAGCAATCGCTGGAGTTTTAGGGATGTACATGATTCGATTTCCCCATGCAAGAGTTCATGTCTTCGCATTTATAATTATCTTTTTTACAACATTTAGGATACCGGCTATGTTTGTACTTGGTTTTTGGTTCTTCAATCAACTAACGAATGGATTGGGGAGCCTCGGATTTGACACAACTGGTGGCGTGGCGTGGTTTGCTCATATTGGAGGATTTATTTCTGGGGTCATGCTCAATCAAGCCTTTAAACATATACGACTTGAGTGATAAAGAGGTTCAAGTGATTAGAATAAAATTATTGTCCATTATTTGTTTTTGCATTTTTTTCAGTTGCGAAGAACAAGTGAGTGAAAGCTGCAATCAGAATATTAATGGCAGAGGAAACATATCATCTATTATGCCATTAGGGACAATTAGCAAAAGCTACATGAGTGATTTTTTAATTGACAATAATATTGACATCGGAGTGGTGCCCGAAAATGACGTAAAAGTATTCAGCGTTGTGTACGAAACTATTGATTGGGATGGAATTGTGCGGCAAGCTTCAGGCGCAATCTACGTTCCAGATGTTGAAGAAAATTTGTCTTTTCCAATTTACTCAGGTCAACATGGAACAGAATCTAAAAGAACCAATGTTGCATCCATCATTCCTTTGAGAGGTTTTGATTCAATGTTTATGGCTTCAGTAGGCTACATAGGCTCTTCCCCTGACCTACTTGGGCTGGGCGTGTCCGATGATGTAGTTCATCCATATGTTCATAAATTTGTGGCAGAAGCGGTGGTGGATAAAATTCGCGCCGTTAAAAGTTTTATGTGTAGTGAAGAAATTAATGGTAATGGGCAACTCTTTATAGCAGGTTACTCTGAGGGGGGATACGTTGCAATGGCTACTCACAAATTGATCGAAGAAAAATATTCAGAGGAGCTTAAAGTAACTGCGTCTGCACCAATGGCTGGTCCCTATGATATGTCGTATTCTAGCAGAAGAATTCTATCAATAGATGAATACCCACAGCCTGGATATATATCATTTACGTACATGTCATATAATTCCATTGAAAAACTGGATAGACCAGCTAGCGATCTGTTTAAAAGTCCGTTTGCAGAACGTATACCAGGCCTGATGGATGGAAGCAAAAGCATAGATGAGGCAAACAGCTATTTGACAACTTCTATAAAGGGTTTATTTGCAGAGAAATTCCTGAATGACTTTTTAGGTGAAGGTGAAGTCGAGTTGAAGAAAAAGTTTGAAGAGAATAGTCTTTTAGATTGGGAACCTATTGGTCCAATAAAACTATTCCACGGCACAGATGACGATGAAGTAAATTACAATAATTCACTTATAGCTTTTGACAAACTAAAAAGTGGCGGTGCAAATATTGAGCTTATTACCATTCCTGGGGGCAGTCATTCAAGCTCTGTATTCATATCGTATGCTCAAGCATTGGAGTGGTTCAATACCCTCAAAAAATAGTATGATATGAATAAAGCTTTAATTGTAGGCATTTGTGGAGGAAGTGGCTCTGGAAAAACAATCATTGCTAATCAATTATCTCAAAAGTTCAAAAACTCATCTGTTATAATTAATCAAGATTCCTACTACAAAGACCTATCAAGCATTTCATTTGAAATGCGGTGCAATCAAAACTTTGACCATCCAGACTCGATAGATTTTAAGTTGATGCGTTCTCAGATTTTGAATCTTTTGAAAGGCAGACAAATTAAAGTACCTATCTATGATTTTACCAAACACGTGCGGACAAAAAAACATCAAGAGGTTGACCTGTCGAAAATAATCATCCTAGATGGCACATTAATTTTTTCTCAAATTAAATTGGTTGAGATTATTGATCTTAAAGTTTTTATTGATGTGCCAGATTCTAAAAGGCTAAAGTTTCGCCAGCAAAGAGATGCTCTTGAGCGCGGCCGAACACTAGAGTCTATTAACAATCAATACACAACAACGGTTCGTCCCATGTACAATGAGTTCATTGATCCATCTAAAAAATATGCGGATATTATTATCACTGATCCAAAAACATTAGATGAGCCAGTGCAAATAATCCAAAATGAAATAAATAAAATTTTAGATTAAATTCAATATATGAATCAAATTGTTGGCATCTTAGGAATCGGAATTTTATTGGGCATTGCCTATTTATTATCTGAAAATAAAAAAAATATAAATTCAAAAACCGTATTATGGGGACTTGGTCTTCAGATTTTTTTTGCTTTAGTCATCTTAAAAACGCCGATAGGACGCCCGCTGTTTTCGTTCTTTGATACTGCAATTACAAAACTTATAAGCTTTGCGGATACTGGTAGTGAATTTCTCTTTGGTTCGCAAGTTGACGGCGTTGGTTTTCACCCTGCTTTTGAAAGTGTTGCTTTTCGATTACTTCCTACGATCATATTTTTTTCCGCGTTGATATCTGTTTTGTACCACTATCAAATCATTCAGACTATCATAAAGCTTTTTGCCCGCATAATGCAAAAGACAATGGTGACAAGCGGACCAGAGACACTTAGCGTAAGTGCAAATATATTTGTTGGACAAACTGAGGCGCCTTTAATGATAAGGCCATATATAAATACCATGACTCGGTCTGAGCTTGCAGCTGTAATGATTGGTGGATTTGCTACTGCTGCTGGAGGCGTTCTTGCAATCTATGCTAAATGGCTTGATACGATCCCTGGCATAGCTGGCCATCTAATGTCGGCCTCTGTTATGTCAGCACCCGCCGCTCTGGTAGTTGCTAAGATAATGTTCCCTGAAACAAACTACTCAAGCAATGAGGAAGTGAATTTAAACGAAGAAAACCCAAGTGCCAATGCTATGGATGCATTGGGAAACGGAACTATTGTAGGTCTAAGGTTGGCGGTAAACGTAGGGGCAATGCTTATTTCTTTCATATCCATTATTGCGCTTTTAAATTACTTTTTAGGGCTTTTTGGTTTTTCTATCGAGACAATACTAGGTAGTATCTTCAAGCCCCTTGCCTGGTCAATGGGAATACCATGGAGTGAGTCAAGCGCTGTAGGATCATTAATGGGGAAAAAAATTGTCTTCACAGAATTTGTTGCTTTTGCTGATCTTAAGTCTTTAATAGACTCCGAGCTCATTTCTGAAAGAGCCGCAATTATTGCTAGCTATGCACTTTGCGGTTTTGCTAATTTTGGTTCAATTGGGATTCAGCTAGGTGGTATAGGTGGTATTGCACCAAAAAGAAGGAAAGAAATTGCTCAGCTAATTTTTAAAGCTATGATTGGGGGCGCGATAGCATCTTGGCTCACAGCGACTTTAGCAGGGATTTTATTGTAAAAGGTTAACATAATATGAAATTAATATTTTTGGGGCCACCAGGAGTTGGAAAGGGGACGCAGGCGAAACATATCTGTGACCATTATGATATTGTTCATCTTTCAACCGGTGATATTTTAAGAGAAGAGATCAAAAATGCTAGCGAAGTTGGCTTGGCTGCTAAATCATATATTGACAAAGGTGCACTTGTGCCTGATAATGTTTTATTAGATTTGATTGATGTTCGCCTAGGTAAGCGTGATGTTCAAAACGGTTATCTTCTTGATGGGTTTCCAAGGACAATTCCGCAAGCTGAAGGCTTAGATAATATTATGACAAGCAAGTCTCACAACCTTGATGCTGTAATAAGCTTGACAGCTGATGAAAATGAGCTTGTCCAAAGATTGATTAAACGCGGTGAAGATTCTGGGAGGAGCGATGATACTCCTGAAATTATTCAGCAAAGACAGGCGGTATACTGGAAACAAACTTCTCCTCTTATAGATTATTATTTAAAAAGGAATGCTCTGAAAGAAGTCGATGGAATAGGAACTATTCTTGAAATTAAAGATCGGATCATTTTAACGTTATCATCAAATGCTTAAAGTAGGACTAACAGGTGGGCTAGGGAGTGGAAAAAGCACTGCAAGCCAATTCTTTGAATCGATGGGTGCTTATGTTTTGGATGCAGATGTCACTGCAAAAGAATTGATTGATAAAAATAAGGATGTTCAAAAAGAACTGGTCAAGGAATTTGGCACTGACATTATTGATGCATCTGAAAAAATTGATAAAAAGAAATTGGCTAGGGTCGCTTTCCAAGATGAAGATCACCAACAACGTTTAAATTATGTTATACATCCGCATATTCATAATGCCATAGATAAAAGCTTTGACGAGATATCGGAAAACAATCAGCATAGTCTTTTCATTGTTGATGCTGCATTGATTTATGAATCAGGCTACGATGCACATCTAGATTATGTAATTGTTGTTACTGCACAATTAAAACATAGGATGGAGAGAGCACTTCAAAGAAAAACTCTTTCACGCGATGAAATTCTTAAACGCATTGATTTCCAATGGCCTGAAGAAGATAAAATAAGTGCAGCTGATTATGTAGTTCACAACGATGGAACTGAGGAAGACTTAAAAAAACAAATTGCAATCATTTATGAAAATTTAGTTTAGGTAATTTCTTATTTCTTGCTAAAAGAACTCCTTTTCAGCTCATTTTAATAAAATGAAATTTTCAGAAAAAATTACTCTTATCTTTCTGCGTGCACTTTCACGACATTTAAATAGAGTAACTTCAACGACAAGACAGCGCTATGTAAACTGGCTTGCAGCTTTTTTTTATAAATGCGTGCCCGTAAGAAAAAAAGTAGCCTACTCAAATATTCAGAGAGCGTTTCCTTCTCAAAATAAGGAATGGGTTACTAAAGTATTAAGAGGAACTTATGAGATAGCAATGCAGAATTTCATAGATTTTTTATCCGCTCCGTCATCAGTTTCCTCAACACAATTTAAAATAATCAATCAAGAAATCTTAGATACCGCCATTTCACGCAACCGGGGAACCATCCTTGTCACTGGTCATTTTGGTCTTTGGGAAAAATGGGGCGCCTGGCTTGGGACCAACAGCTACCCAATTACTGGTATTTTTCAAAGACAGTCCAACAAGGGGTCAGACCAATTTTTTAAAGAACTTAGAAAATCTTACGGAATGGGTCATATTTATCGAAGAGATCCTATCGAAAAATCGTATAAAGTTTTAAACGATAATAAATTTCTCATACTTGCAAGCGATCAAGATGCAAAAGATAGAGGTGTTATCGTTAACTTCTTCGGTCACAAAACTTCGGTTCCTAAAGGAGCGGCTATTTTTCATATTAAAAAAGGTGCCTCACTTATTTTTTCAGTTGGAACGGTTGCAAAGGATGGTGAAATGACAATTTCATTTGAAGAAATAATTTTAAAAGAAAAACCAACCATAGAGTCTGTCACTCAGGCTTATACGAAAATGCTTGAAACAAAGATCAAAGAATTTCCAGATCATTATTTTTGGTTTCATCGAAAGTGGAAATCAAAATAGACACAGCAATGAAATACATTAATATAAGTGATGTAAGCGCAATTGATATCGCAAGTGAGGTAATTCAAGATGGTGGGTTAATTGCCTATCCAACGGATACTCTTTATGGTTTGGGTTGTGATGCAAGAAACGCGCAAGCAATAAAAAAGATAAATCTAATCAAAAATCGTAAGACACCTATTAGTGTTATCGTTTGGTCTCTTGAAGTTGCGGCTTCTTGGACATTGGCTACTAAAAAAGAATTTGATGAAGCTTCAACCTTCATCAAAGAATCCAGTACCGTCATTTTACCTGTTAAAAATCATATTGTACATCCATCAATACTGGCGGATGATGGCACTCTTGGACTGCGCATGCCTCATTGTGATTTCCCAATTGCACTATGTGCGAAACTTGGATTTCCCATTACCACAACATCTATAAATAGAACTGGTCAACCACCATTAAGTGATCCCAAGCTGATCAAGGAACAATTTGATTCTGAAATAGATTTAATAATTGATGCAGGTATCATTCCTAACGGCAAAGCTTCAACTATTTATAAACTTACCAATTCTAAGTTTTCTATAATTCGGTCCTAATGAAGAAAATATTATTTATTATAATTTTTCATACAGCTGTATTTGCAATCAACAATCCTTTTAAGGTTGGTGAGTTGCTTAAATATTCCGCGGAGTGGAACGGGATCAAAGTTGGAAATGCCGAACTTTTTTTATCGGGTACCGAGCTATTTAACGATGTTGAAACATATCAAATTACCTTTACTACACGTACAAATGGTTTAGCAAATACACTGTTCCCTATTCGAGATAGGGTAGATGTTTGGATCGATAAAAAAGAACTGTTCACTCATAGAATCAAAAAAGATATCAATCAATCAACCTACAAGGAAAAGATTGATGTGTCTTTTAATTATGATGAGTTAAAAGCTTTATCAAATGACAAGAGTGTTGATATCGATTTTAAAGCGCGCGGTCCCTATTCAATGTTCTATTTTTTGAGAACAATTGATTTGATTCCTGAAAAGATAATGTCATTTTCATCCTATGAAGGTAAAAGAATAGTAAACTATAATTTGAAAATGACTGGTACTGAAATTGTTGACTCTGGCTTAGGTAAGTTTTCTTGTAAAGTGATCAAGCCATTTAGTGAAGGAAAAGAGCTTTTTAAAAATAAAGGTGACATGAGAATTTGGATTAGCGAAACCAAAGAAAGATTGCCTATAAAAATCCAAATTAAAATTCAATACGGGTCAATGACCTTAACCTTAGATGAAATAAATTAGCCGCCGAACAATCTACCAATGTCGTTAATCATTACCGAAATCATTAACATCAACAATAGTACGGTACCTGCTTGTTGAATTAGCAAACGCGTTCTAAGCGTTAAAGGCCTTCTAATTGCACCTTCAATTAAAGTAATAAAGATGTGCCCGCCATCTAATCCTGGAATTGGCAGAATATTTAAAAAAGCAAGATTGCAACTTATAAGAGCCATTAGGCCAAAATAATAATTTAGACCAAGGTCGAAGGCTTGTCCGGCAAGCTGACCAATCATAATAGGGCCTCCAAGCTGATCGAATTTTGCTTGTCCAGTTGTAAGCATCTGTATACTGTAAATTATCATTCCAAATCCATAAGCTGTACGAGAAACACCTATTGAGATACTTTCAGAAAATGTTGCTGCTCTTACTTCAGGACCAATACCAATCTGACCAAGCGTATCACCCTGAACATTAATTTGAGATGCAGTTGTTAAATTTACTGTATTTAACTTGCCATCCCTTAAAAAGGACAATTCGATATTTTCATTGGGACGCGGAGTGACTTCAGACACTAGACCTTCCCATGTTGATATTTTTTTACCATTCACAGATTGTATGACGTCACCAGGCATTAAACTACTAGATTCTGCTGGCGCACCTGGTACGACCTGTCCAATAATAGGTAGATCAGAAACTGGTACCGCTCCGTTATTTAAAGCTAAACCAGTGTAAATTAAGAAAGCCATTAAAGTATTCATTATGACTCCAGCGCTCATAAACCAAATTTGCTGCCAGCGAGGTTTGCTCATAAGCTCGTAGGGCTTATGGCTAAAGGAAGAGTCCATGCTCTCATCTACCAT
>CEUR01337254.1_pt1 | contig 10619 bp, 8 predicted proteins | sample 356411 | NCBI WGS metagenome assembly CEUR01 (sample SAMEA2622715, study PRJEB7988) | marine metagenome | biome: marine biome (ENVO:00000447); feature: surface water layer (ENVO:00002042); material: "saline water (ENVO:00002010), including plankton (ENVO:xxxxxxxx)" | depth 5 m
TTGTTTTTTATACCCTCTAACCATAATTGATGTACACGATCATGATTTGGATATTGTGAACATGTCTCCGTAAAATGTTCATAATGATATTCAGTGAAATTTGAATCTTTTATTAATTCAAAATTTGGATTTGCTACTAAACACATTGGAGTAAATACTGGACTTGAACCTTTAAAATCCTTATACTTAAAAAGAATTTCAAATAATCTCTCAAGATCATCATTAGACTCTAAACAATCAAAACGTGTAAAATTTGAATAATCTACATTTATTTTATTTTTTAGCATTGAATCATAATCAGCTTTAGAACGAGTTCTAATACTACCCCAATCATCAGATTCAAATATCACAAGTCTTCTTTTGGTTGACCAACCAATAATATTACTCAAATTTTTACGTATTTTACTTAACATTGTTAAATAAACTAATCTGGTTTTAATCTGATTTGTTAACTTAAAATTTCATTTAAAAACTTTTGTGAAATAACTTCAAAATTATAATTGTCAATAATATTAGAAGCGTTTTTTTCATAATAAGATAATTTTATTGGATCATTTATTAAATCATCAAGAATAATAGTCAATGCATCTACATTACCAGTTTCAAACAAAAATCCATTTTTTCCATGATTTATTATTTCTCTTGGCCCGGCAACGCAATCACTAGACACACAAGTTAATGGCACAGACATAGCTTCTATTAATGCATTTGGAAAACCCTCATAGAAAGAAGGCAATACAAAAATTGATGCAGCAGACAATAAATCTTGAAAATTTTTCCTATAACCATAAAAACGAACGCGACTTTGAATTCCAAGATTCGAAACTTGTTTTTCAAGGTTATCTCTTTCAGGACCATGTCCTACTATATCTAATCTCCATCTCTTATTTTTCAATCTAGAAAAAGCCTCAATTAATACAGAATGTCCTTTTTCTTTATTCAACCTACCAACTGTAATTATAACATTTTCATGCTTGCGATTTACAATATTCATCGGCTTAATTCCATTTGGAACCACACGAATATCTTTAATTTTATATTTATTTTGCATTATTGCTTTTGCTCTATTAGTTTGAACAATCATTGCAGTAGCCTTAGTATATGTGAATCTATTAAATAACTCCATAAATTTACCGTAATTTATATTAGGCCCCATTCTATTTGTAAGATAAACTGGTTTATTTAATAGGGATGTAGCAATAACAACATAAGAGTTAAACCAATCACCAAAAGAAACAACTGTATCTGGATTTATTTTAACTATATTATGCCTTAAATATGGAATTAACTTTAAAGCATACAAATATTTATTGTTAAACTTATTCATTCTTTTTGCCTTTTTTGGATCATAATTTGGGGTCCTTTTATATTTAGGCATTATAATATTTATGGAAGGACTAATTTCAAAAAAAACATCAGATCTAAAAAGACAAATTATTGTAACACGATGACCTTTCTTAGCAAATTCATTAGTCAAATTTGATAAGGCATATTCTTGTCCTCCTGCATTACCCAAAGCTCCTGTTACAAAACATATTGATTTATTCATTTTTTTTATTTATTTGACTCACTATATAATCAATCATCCAATTAGTTGAATCAAATTTTCCTTCATAAAAAACAAGATTTTTATCCCAATAACCAACGCAATCTTCATATACATCAATAGCGTAACCATAACTAATTTCTAATATTTTTGATTTACCATCTAGAATTACATAGTCAAATGTACATGATTGAGTTTTTAATTTTGCTGCGTATTCAAATGAGGATTTTATAAGATTTATATCAAAATTTTCTTTGGCGTATAAAGTATTACCACTACCTGATGCTCTAAAGTCATTATCTCTAACCAACCTTTTAATAGCAAATGCCTTATCTCCAATTACAATAACCCTAATATCATAATCATTATTTGGTACAAAATCTTGAAAGTAAATTTCATTTTTTATTGTGCCCATAACATTAGAGTATACTGGATTCCTAAATATTCTATAAAAACTTTTCATAACACCTATTATTGAGTCTTTTCCTTCTTTGAATTTACGATATCTTTCTTTTAAAGCAGCAATGCTATCATAAATTTTAAATCCTGATCCAAATGCTTTTTTGATTAATTTAACAGCTCTTGATTTACTTTCTACCAACTGCACATTTGATGATCCAGCTCCACCTTTTAATTTAAACACTTTAGGAAAAGTGGTTATATTAGTCCAATTAAGAGCCTCTCTTTTATCTATGAAATGATATGATTTAACCAGAGGTAGATTTAAAACTTCTAAGAGATACTTTTGTGCAATTTTATCATCAAAATGCCATGCAGTTTTAAAATTTGGAAATACAATTATTCCAGCGTGTTCTAAAGCAAATAGAATTCTTTTGGCCTTCAGAAAATCTTTAGATGAAGTTTGCCAATAATGCCACATTAATGCATCACAGTCTTTAAGTTGTTCTATTATATTATTAGCATAGCAGTCAACATCTTTATATTTAATATTTTTTAGTATACAATACTCTCTCCACCTTTTATGAAAACCAACATTAGTATTATGAATTGCTATCATATTAATCTAAGTATTGTTTTGCCCATATTTCAAAACCAAGCATTAACCAAATTGCATCTAATTGTTGAGGAGTTGCTTTTTCAATATTATTTACCCATTTAGAAAGGCTATTAGTCTTAAATAAGCCTCTTTTTTTTAATCCTGGTTCAATAATATCTTTCCATTTTTTTTTAAAAATATTAGAAGCCATAAAAGAGCGTAGAGGAATTGCAAAACCCATTTTATTTCGATAAGCAAAAGATTCTCCAAACTTTTGAGCAGCAATATCTTTTAAAACCTTTTTACATTCTAATTTTTTTCCATTTAAAGCAATTAGAGCATCGTCAGAAATATTTAAAGATGTTGAAACCATTTCATTATCCAAAAAAGGAACACGATTTTCAATAGAATGAGCCATTGACATTTTGTCTTGACGCATAAGTAAGTCAGGTAAAAATGTAATTAACTCATATTTTCTTTGTCTCGTATTTTTAGATCCTTTTAATTTTTTTAGAATATTAACTCTATTTGTAATTGCATTTTTTAAATTAAAGCTTGATTTCAGTGACTTTGCAGTTGAAATATTACTGAAAGAAGTTGCCATTACCATATTTTTGTCTGTATTTAAAGAGTAAGATAAGAAATCAAAAATATAGTTCCAGTTTCTTTTTAGTCCAGCAAAAAAAGATTTAGTAAATACTTTATTTTTATTAGTTATCAAAAACCTGTTATAACCTGCGAGTGATTCATCAGCACCCTCTCCGCTTAGTAGGACTGTTACATGTTTTTTAGCTGATTGACTTAAAAGATAAATTCCAATAGTATTTGGATGGTTAAGTGGATGCTCAAAATGCCAAATTGCATTTTCTATTACATCAAAATAATATTCGGCTTCCATTTCAAATTTATGAGACTTCAGTAATAATTTTTTTGAAACCTCATCAACAAATTTTTCTTCAGAAAATTTTTTATCCTTAAATATTATAGAAATGGTTTCTAAATTACCTTTATCTAACTTTTTAGATGCATAATAAGTGACTAATGAGGAATCTACACCACCTGAAAGTTGACAACCTAACTTTACATCACTAATCATTTGTCTTTCAACACTTTTTTTCAACGTATTTTCTAATTTTGAAAAAGAATCCAAAGTTGAAATAGTACTATTTCCTTCATCATTAATATCATAGTAAAGATGTGATTCTACTTTATTTTTTTTAATTGAAAAATAAGTACCAGGAATACAATTAGTAATATTTTTAAACAAGGTATTATTTATTAAATTTCTAAATAATAAGAATTCATCAATTCTACTAAAATCTGGTTCCAAATTGAAATCTGTTAATTTTTTAAAGCTTTTGATCTCAGAACTAAAAGCTAATCTGTTTTTTTCTTGTAAAACATATAATGGTTTTATTCCATAACGATCACGAGCTAAAAACAGCGTATCTAAATTAAAATCATATATTGCTAAAGCAAACATTCCATTAAGTTTTGAAATCATAGATTCCATTCCATATTCCAAATATAATTTAAGAACTATTTCTGTATCTGAAGTACTCTTAAAAATATGTCCTTTTTGAAGTAATTCTTTCTTAAAATCAAAAGCATTATAGACTTCACCATTCATCATCAATACTACTTTTTTGTCAGGACTAAACATGGGTTGATGACCATTGGAAGATAGATCTAATATACTTAGTCTATTAAATCCAAATAATAAGTTTTTAGGTGAATTAAAATTAGCAAATTTATCAACAGTAATAGTTTCGAATGATTTATCAAAAGTGTTAATTCCGACAATTCCAGAATCATCCGGTCCTCTATGTTTTTGAATTTCAATCATTCTACGTATAGAATGATTATTCATTTCATAAGAATTATTGAAATTTAAAAAACCTGCAAATCCACACATTATTTTTGGGTTGTATTTATTACCTTAAGTAACAAGTCTCTGTGAGATTCGCAACGAATTAGATTTGTTAGAAGTGTTTTTTTTTTATCTGAAATCATGTTAGGTAAAAAACCTCTTTTATAAAGAGATGGAAAAAACTTACCTGTATATGGTTGAATCCATGTATTCATTATTGGCTCCATAGATTGACTTAATAATTTAAATTCATTCTCTAATTTTTTATTACTTTTTATTATATCATTAAGATAATCAACATGTGAAATCATCTTATTTTTTTCATTTTCATTCATCATAAAAACTCCAGGTATTTTATTATTTTGATTAAAAAAATCAAGTTCAAAAGTCACAGGTTGATTTTTTTTAAACTTTAATCGGACAAACATACCTTTATTCCATGGTTTATTTCGTAATTCTTTCCAGTCAAAACAGAAATTACCTAAGCTGTAGAAAATAGGTGCATTATTATATACCTCATAACCGGAAATTATGTGTGTATGATGTCCAATTACTGCATTTGCACCAGCATCAACAAAAAAGCGATACCATTTTTTCATTCTAGGACTTGGAAATTGATAATTTTCATGTCCACCGTGAGCTATAACAATTATAAAATCAGCTATATTCTTAGCATCTTGAATTTGATTAAAAACATTTATTAAGTCTAAGGGATGACACCCAGGAATTTTATTATTGGTTGTTGTCCATTCATTTTCTGTTACATTAATAAAAGCAAATTTTAATTTATTCTTTTCCCATATATACATCTTTGAAGCCTCTTCAAAATTTTTACCACTTCCAAACCAATCAATATCATGACTTCTTAAAGTCTCATATGTTTCTTTCATACCTTCATAACTATAATCTTTAAAGTGATTATTAGCTGTTGCTACTAATTTACAACTCAAATAATTAAGAATTTCAACCGTCTTAGGATTTGCTTTTATATGGGGACCTGTTTTTTTTATTTTGTTTTCGCTTGTAGTCAGAGGACATTCTAAATCTAAAATATTAAGGTCGTTTTTGTCAAAAAAAGGTTTAACTGTATCAAACAAATTCTTACATTTATTTATGTTAAAATCTTTTTCAATTCTTTTCCAAGGACAAAAATCTCCTGTTAATCCTATTGATATCATTTTAAATAATTTAATAATTGGTCAGTTGAAATAAATTTAACGTCTGGCCATTTCTTTACTAATTTAGTTAATAGCCTCTTTAATTGAATTAAGCCATTATCTCTGTTTTTACTAGAAATATAGCCAATGTAATTTACTCTATGTGTACTTATAACAGCTGGTTTGTTGAATAAAAATGCTGCTTGTATTCTAGCCATTGCTTCATCTGAACAATCCTTGTTAGGGTTTTGTGAAGGTTCAAAAAATACATTTCTTACATTATAAAAACTACCATAAATATTTTTTTCCCCAAAAAAATGCTTTATATGATTATAATTATTAAAACTTCCTGTTGGAGACAATTGAGTGTGTATACCTTGAATACATTTGATCCCTTGTTTTGCTAGAAATGGTTCTAATTCTGTATCCCAATTATAACATGGAGCAATAAAGCTTGAAGACCGGTATCCAAAAACTTTTTCAAATATTTTCAATCCTTCATTAATAATTTTCTTATGATCTTCTACTTCACTAAAACTATTCCAATCATATGCTTCCATAAAAGAATAGTCTTCTTTTCCTGAATAAGTTGATCCTTTGTCAAAACTAAAGTGTACATCTTTATTATTACTTTGCAGTGACTTAATCCATCTATTTATATTTAAATGTTCTCTACCATGGAATTGCGGTTTAAAGATTTTCATTTCAATTCCTTTTCTCCATATTTCAAGATTGTTTTTATGTTCTGGATATCTTTGAAATGTATTGTAAAAAGGTTCAAAATAATATTCTTTAAATTCAGAATCACGAATTTTATCAAAATCAGGGTTAGCCATAATAGAATTGCTTGTTAAAATAGGATTTTGGCCATCTACATTTTTAATGGATAATAATAAATCAAAAAGAGAATTTAAATCTGTTTTAGAGGCAAGAGCATCAACTTTATAAACACTTTTATTTAAATCAAAACCATACTTTTCAAATTCATTTAAAACACTATTGGATGGGGTTCTTATAGCTCCCCAATCATCTGATTCCAAGATAACTAATTTTTCTTTTAAAAAATGAGGGCTATAAAAATTGGTTTTTACAGCAGCCAAAAAATTTTTTAAATAATTATAGTAATTCATTTTAAATAATATTAAAAATTAATAATTACTTTCTCCAAATAACTAAAAAAATGTGAAAAGTATAATTCGAAATAATCTTTAAAACTTTTTGAGAAAAATAAAGCATACAATAATCAATTAATTATCTAAAATTTAGTGCCTTTTATACTTTTTGCTCATCTAATTTAACAAATGAAGTGTATATTTTATTATTTATTTTTCTTGTTTTTTTTAAATGATATTAAATAATATATTTTTTTTTAAAATTTTTAAAGTTTTTCAGTATAATCAAATATTCTCTTAAATTTGGTGTAGTATAAGTCTTTCCAGGTCCTTGAGAATAGCTCTTTTCTAGAAAATATTCATAGTTTTCTAATAACTTAACTAATCCTTTTGATGACTTTTCCCAAAGTCTTACATAATTAAAGGATACAGTAGTTTTTAAGTTTTGTTTAAATTTTATAGGAATAACTTCTTTTAAAAGAATATCACCAGTGTCAATTTTTTTGTCAATTTTATGAATTGTATAGCCAGTTTTATTTGAATTATTATAAAGTTGCCATATTATACTTAAAGCATTTTGATAAGAAGGTAACTCTTCATGGTGGATATTAATCATTCCAAATTTTGGAATAGAGAAAATTTTACTTCCAATATATCCATTCCCTAAGCTAAGGCCAATATCAGCATTTGCATTTTGAAAGTATTTAATTGTTTGAGCACAATTTACTGATGGTGTTGAATTTAGTGTTATCTTATGTTTTTCACATAAATCTATTATTGATTTTGAGTCATAATATTTTTTAGTGTCAACTGAATACCATTTCCTCATTCTTATTCCATTTAACACTCCAAATAAACCTATTTTAAAAGCTTTTTTTATTTTTCTTTTATAATACTTTCTTTTATTGACTATATTTCCTTGACTTAAAACTACCGACTTTATTTTTATTTTTTTTGATTTAATTAACTCGGCTAATTGAACCGAAGCTGAACCATGACTTAAACAGGTAAGGATAATAGCATTAATCATGGTATGGATATAAATTTTTCTTATAAGATGATTTTTTTGAATTATTCAACATAAAATATAGAATGTGATTTATATTAGAATTACAAACTAAATTATCTCTTCTTATTAAAAGTTTATTTTTTTTAAGATTTTTATTATTAGAAATATGACAACCTCTTTCAGCAGACGCACATGAAATAAATCCAGCATTAAAAACTAAATCAAATGCTTTCTTATTAAAGTGGAAATATCTCCCATATGGATAAGCAAAATGTAATACTTCTCCAAAATGTTTATTTAGTATTTGATAAGATTCATTAATGTTATCTTCTACTTTATTCATGTTTGTTTCACTAATTTTAATATGATTCATGGTATGAGATCCAATTTCATGTCCACATTTAATTAGATAATCTAAATCATCCCATTCCATAAACTCTAAAGGGGGACAAAGTAATGTATTATTGCAAAATGATTTTATTTTTGATAAATCTTTAAGCCCTATAGTATCTGGATTAATAAAAAAACAACCTTTCACTCCATATTTATTCATAACTTTTACTGCATTAAGATTATTTTTAAATCCATCATCTGAGCTAATACATATATAAGGTTTATCAATATCACCATTAAGTATTTTCTTAACTGCTTTAGAGTAACTGATATAGCTATAGTGTTTTGAAAGAAATTTCAATAATTTATCAAAACTTTCAATTTCATCATCAAAAACATGATGGATATACAAAAATTGAATCCTTGGTTTTTCAAAAAACTTTTTTGTATTTGGTAATATAGTTTCAAGTGATAATATGTCTAGTGCTAAATCTCTTATAAAGCCTCTTAATCTAAAACCTCTGAAATTATTAGCTTTATACTTATTCCATTGTTTAAATGTAGTAGTTAGTTCATTCATCTGTAGTTTTTAGGCTCATTTTAAAAAATGCTTATTTCAAGTTTTATTTAGTTAAAATTTATAGAATTTTAGATAATTCTTAATTATTATCTAACTTGTATTTTTGAATTTAATATCATAATTATTTACTCCAAACAACTCGATTAATATAATCTGTATAACTTAATATAATTCTTACTACCTTTTCAGATACATTAGGCATACTATAATCAGCAACTCTTCTTAAGTTTCGTTCTTCATTTACTTTTTGTTTTTCTAATTGAACTAAACCTTGAAGAATTCTGTTTGAATTCATACCTACCATCATTACAGATGCTTCTTCCATAGCTTCTGGTCTTTCATGGGCATCTCGAATGTTTAATGCTCTAAAATTTAATATTGAAGATTCTTCATTAATTGTCCCTGAATCTGACAAAACAGCGAAAGAGTTCATCTGTAAGGCATTATAATCATGGAAACCTAAAGGTTTTAAAAATCTAATTCTTGAATGTGCTTTAATTTGTTTTTTTTCGATCATAACTCTTGTACGAGGATGAGTAGAAACAATTACAGGATATCCATATTTATCAGCAAGAATATTTAAGCTGTCTATTAAACCATTGAAATTCTTAACGGAATTTATATTTTCTTCTCGATGTGCAGAAATAACAAAATATTTATCTTTTTTTAGTTTCAATTTTTTATGAATATTTGATTTTTTTATATCTGACAAATAGTAATCTAAAACTTCAAACATAGGTGAACCTGTTTTAATGATTCTATCAGCTGGTAAACCTTCTCTTAATAAATATTCACGAGCTATATCTGAATAGGTCAAATTAATATCTGCAGTATGATCAACAATTTTTCGATTAGTTTCTTCAGGGACACGTTGATCAAAACAACGATTTCCTGCTTCCATATGAAAAATAGGAATATGTCTTTTCTTAGCTGCAATTGCACATAAACATGAATTAGTATCTCCTAATACCAAAAAGGCATCTGGATTCACTTCTTCAAGTACCGAATCAATATTTATCAAAATTTGACCTGCAGTTGTAGTTGCATTGAGACCAGCCGCATTTAAATAATGGTCTGGCTTTCGAATACCTAAATCATTGAAAAACACTTCATTTAATTCGAAATCATAATTTTGACCTGTATGAACTAAAATGTGATCAATAGCAGCAGAATCATCAAGTTCACAAATTACACGAGATAATCTAATAATTTCTGGTCGTGTGCCAACAACTGTAATAACTTTTAATTTTTTCATAATAATTTAATTTACATATTAAACCATATAATTTATACCTCTACAAAATATGTATCATCGTCATCTGGATTATATACTTCATTAATCCAAAAATTAGTATATAATATTTCATCACCAACATTTTTTATATTATGAGTATACCATATTGGCATATCAACATAAGCTGGTTCATCACCATCAAGATAAAAGTTCAAAACATCATTTGTACCAATCCTTCTTAATTGAATTAAAGCTTTTCCTTTAATTACTGCAAATCTTTCAATTTTACGGATATGAAAATGATTTCCCCTTATAATTCCAGGCAAAGTTGTAGAAAAAGAAACTTGACCTCCAACACCTAATCGAATTAACTCAACAAATGTACCTCTTGGGTCAGAATGTTTAGTAAATTTTACAGGGAAATGATTCTTAATATCCATGTATGAACGAAAAGTATTAAATAGATTTAACTCAAAAGTCGAGTTTATATTAGGTATTTCACCATTTTCTTGATATTGAGTTTTATATAAATTTAGTAAGCTTAAAATTTCAGAAACTTTAATTTTTGATGTTGCACTAATTATTACCTTCGGATTTGGCTCATTTTTATCAATTATTTTTAAAAACTCTTTAACTAAATCTCCAACATAAATTAAATTTAAATTACTATCTAAATGAATTTCAGGTTTTTCACCAATAACAATTTTATGACAAAAAGTAGCAACAACAGAATTGTAATTTGGCTTTCCAAAAGGACCAAACACATTAGGAATTATCAATC
>CEUR01024410.1_pt1 | contig 10562 bp, 9 predicted proteins | sample 356411 | NCBI WGS metagenome assembly CEUR01 (sample SAMEA2622715, study PRJEB7988) | marine metagenome | biome: marine biome (ENVO:00000447); feature: surface water layer (ENVO:00002042); material: "saline water (ENVO:00002010), including plankton (ENVO:xxxxxxxx)" | depth 5 m
ATGCGCGCAAATAAGAGGCCATTCTTCAGACCTGTCAGCCTTGAGCCGCGTTTAGCAAGAGCAGCGGTCAATATCGCTGCCGGAATCGATGAAGGCCATGTGGTTGACCCCATGTGTGGAACTGGTGGTATTCTTATTGAAGCCGCACTAACAGGTAGGCCAACTCTAGGGATAGATTTCGACCCTGTTATGGTTGATGGTAGCCAACAAAATATCGATTGGGCAAAAGTCGATGCTGAAGTCAGAAGAGGAGATGCAACCAGATTTGAATTGCCAAAAGACATGGCAGCAGTTGTTGTGGACCCTCCTTATGGAAGAAACTCACCTAGTGATGAAAAACTGATTGTCGATACGCTTGCAAACATTCGCTCTCAAAATAGTGAATGCAAACTTGTAGTGATTTTGCCTGTTGAAGCCGGTGGCGATGATTTAGATGAGGAAATCACAACCAATATCAAATTGCCTGGCTATGAAATCAAAACCGCATTTGGAATACCTGTTCACAAATCACTAGGAAGAGTGATGATTATTGCTGAAGCTTCGACTCAAGATTGAGTAATCTGTGTCCATCATCCTCGCTTGGCGCATCGAATTCACTGGTGTACGGACATAGCTCATCGAGAATTGCTAGATCTTTTTCGTCCAAAATCACAGGATAGGTACGGCAACCTAGCGGTCTGCTATCATAGACTGAACAAATACCTGGAGCGGTCGGTAAATCTGAACTTGTAGCTAAGAATACACACGCCTTGGTTTGCTGATTGTTTAGCAGGCGTCTAATTCCTGATTCATCCTTAGAGCAAAATTGGTCTTCTGCAAGGCCCGTCCTTCTGGATAGGCGGCTTGCCTCGGCCGCTGTGATTGGCATTATTGTCTCTCTACAACACATACTGCAACCCTTGCTTACGCATGGAGAGTTGCCAACCATATTCATCCTAAATCATCAAAGCACTTCAATAGCGCGAGGGTGTGATTCAAGAAGGGGCGGCTTTTCGGCGGTTTAGGGCAATTAGGGTAGTCTGGATATCCTTCCGGCCTTCGGAGCCGGAGACGTGGGTTCGAATCCTGCATTGCCCGCCATCTTCCCGATATTGAGCCGTGAGACTCAAGAGCCTGCACCCGTTGCGTGATTTATGGGCTGCAACCTACGTGACTTGGCTAGTGCTGAAGACACAACTATGGATGCGATGAAAGGTAAGAAGGTTGGAATCGATAGTTTCCTACTTGCATTCCAATTCCTAACTACTATTCGCGACCGCTCACCTACTGGAGATGGAGGACCGCTGCGAGCTGATAATGGCAAAGTTGTTGCACACTTGATGGGATTCCTATCTCGAGCATCACTACTACTCTCAAAGGGCGTCAAACCCGTATTCATTTTTGATGGAAAGCATCCTGATTTGAAGAAAGACGAGATGGATGCAAGAAGGGCGAAAAGGGAACAGGCGGAGGCTGATTGGAAGGCAGCACTTGAGGCAGGAGATTTCCCGACCGCGCAGAAACTAGCACAGCGCTGTGTCAAGTACACCCCAGAAATGGTTGAGGAATCTATTGAGATGCTATCCTTGATGGGAATACCTGCATTCAGAGCGGAAGCTGAAGGCGAAGCGCAAGCGGCAGTCATGGCTGCAAATGGGCAATTAGATGCTGTAGCAACCCAAGATTGGGATGCCTTGCTATACGGCGCTCCAGTAGTCATTCGCAACTTCACATCGGATGGAAGTAAGCGAATGGGAAGAATTGTGCGAGCACAAAGAATAGAGTTGGACCAAATCCTTGCAGACAATGGATTGAGCAGAGACCAGCTTATCGATCTGGCAATAATGATTGGAACTGATTTCCACCCAGGAATCAAAGGCATTGGTCCGAAAACAGGACTGAAGTTGATTAAAGAACACAACAGTATCGAAGCTGTTTGCGAGGCAAAGAACAAGGAAGTGCCAGAGAGATTGGACGAAATTAGAGAGATTTTCAGGAACCATCCAGTTGTAGAAGTCGATGATGAGAGTCTTACTCAAGGCACTGTAGATGTTGAAGGATTGAAGAAATTCTTAGTTGAGGACAGGCAGTTTTCACAGAAAAGATTCGACAATGCAATGGATTTGCTTGAGAATGCTGGGTTAGTTAGAACCGGTGGCCAGACTTCACTATTCTCTTTCTGAGATGAATCGGAGTGGGCTTGCCAGTACGGATTGTCCATTCCATTCTGTTACCACTCCTCTAGCAACGCTTTGGGCATCTGCTAATGCCTCACTGATTTTGTTGATTGGAGAGGTTGGTATTCCATCAAGCATCTCGCAAACTTGAGATTTAGTCATTCCAATCACCTTTGATTGAACCATATCCACTACTTCTTTCCGAGAGTTGACTCGTAATTCATTGGTTGGCCAAACGTTTTCGAAATCCAAAAACTGAGACAATTTTTCGAATTGAGAATCTGAGCCTACTGCGATTACTACCCATCCATCACTGGTTTGGAATGCCTGGTATGGAACGAGATTTGGATGGCCTGAACCTAACAAGCCTGGGTCACTTCCACTCGTGATTTGATTTTGCCCTTGATTGGCAAGAGAGGCTATTGCACAATCCCATAATGAGATGTCTAGGTGTGAGTTGATGCCCGTTCTTTCCCGCTTGAATAATGCTGCCATTATTGCATTGCCTGCGTACAATCCAGTGATGATATCAATCCATGCAACGCCGACTTTGACCGGCCCCGCACCCTCTTCACCAGTGATGCTCATTATGCCGCTCATCGCCTGTAGAGCCAAATCATAACCGGGCTCCTGGGACCTTGGGCCGTTCTGTCCAAAACCGGTTATTGAGCACAGGATTACATCTTTTGAAATTGGGCCGATTAATCTCTCAAGTTGTCCGGGACGGAAGTTTTCGATAACAACATCTGATTGTGAAATCAAATCCTGTATTGCTTGTTTGTCTTCCTTTAGATTGTGGAAAATTATCTCTTTGCCTCGGTTGCATGAGAGGTGATAGGCGGCAGTTCCGTCTTCCAAAAACGGTGGCCCCCAGCCTCGTGTATCATCTCCCCAGGGCGCCTCAACTTTGGTGACTTGGGCACCTAAATCTGACAGCATTTGCGCACAGTATGGGCCTGCTAGAATCCTCGAGAGGTCCAATACTTTCACTCCCTCAAGCACATCGCTCACCTTCTCCACCCCATTTGTACAACTGGTACCCTTGACTAACTTTGTCTGAACCTTCGAAATCGACTTCTTCCCATTCTGATGATATCGATGGCGTCAAGTCATGGAATACGAAAATCCATGTCACATTAGATAATTGATCGCACTCTAATAATTCCACTTGCCACCCTGAATCATTGGAGCGCCAGTGGCCAATGCTTTCTCCATCACTGTCGGGGTCCATTGAGAATTTGATCGAGTACAAACGATGCATGGCAAGGGGTGAGTCGGAGACAAATAACAAATCCTCGTCATCTGTAATCTCATCGCCCAAGTGTGAACCTACGTATTCAGAACCTGTTGTTCCCGTTGTTGAAAGTACCAAGATGTTGATGACAAGTAATGCTGAAACAAGCCCTACAACGATTTTATTTTCTCCGTTATCACTTGAAAGGCCGACTGAGTCCGTTTTCAGTAATCGGCTGAACCATAGTGGTATGAGTAATAGTGAGAAATATCTTGGATTATTTCTGAACGAATAAACGATGTCGAAAAAGCCCTTCTCCAAAGCTACAGCTTCAGTAACCCACAACGCTGCAACCCATCCAATCAGACATGCTGCGACCATTTTTGAGCCGCGGAACAGTAAATCAGACTCGAAATTAGAAGGGGATTCATCCTTTGAAATAATGAGCATACCGCAGATTACGAATAAGAAATAACCTATGAATGAAGATAGTAGTGCTGGCACGATATCTGGGTGAGAAAGTGAAACTTCGTTACGGTATAGGATTACCAATTGTACGAATAATGCAATGATTGCAATATGAATTTGATTCATCTCTAATCTGCTAGAGGCCAGCAATACCGCAATGGCTGGAAGAATATACCACAGTGGCATCCCTTTGAATGACAATATCAAAACGCCACACAGTACAGGAATTGCCCACCAATAACTGAACTTTGAATCCCTTACTGCTCGAATAATCGAATAGACTGCTAGTGTGATTAAAATCAAAATTATTCCTTCCTGATAAAATCGGCCAGTTGCCCGAATCAGTGGAGGATATATCGATGCCAAGGCTGTCAGCCTTAGAGCCTGCTCAGAGTCAAACAGGTTCCGTGTCACGAGGAAAATTGTAGCGAGACAACCTAGTCCTCCTATTAGGCTCAATATGTGTAAAGAGGTAACTGAAGCGGAGAAAGCCGTGAACCATATCTCAATTATCGAATGCCAAGCGAACCATTTGTCATCAGCTGGTACTTCTTTGGGAGTTGAACTCTCAGGAGAATCAGGCCTCAGTTCGCCCCACTCTAGGTGAGCTTCACCATCGTCCATTCCGTCGCTGACATATGATGCATGAACATGGGCATCCAATCCAAGCGGCATCAGAAATGCAGCAAGAAAATGCATTGCGATTCCAATCAGGAGAAGTGCCCGCCAGAACTTCTTCTCCATGACACTCCTAGGTCGAGCAAGATTTGAGCCCTTTGGGCTCATTCAATCATTAATGGTGGTTTCCAGAGTCCATTTTTGCGACGGTGGTCAAGAATATGCCAGTATACAGTGTGTTCCGCTTCTTCTGGCAATACGAATGGTCCTAACTTCGACCAAGCCTTGCGCGCATTCCATGAGAGAAACGGAATCGAAAGTGCTGGACCACAGGTTGGCAGGGATAACCGACATAGCCACGGCTTACTGACAAGACCCGAATCTTTCAACGCCTTCTCAACCGCATTCCAATCCTTCCATGGGCCTGCTTTTTTTCTGACTAACCAAGACGGATTTACACTACTATCCAATTCAAATCCAGCCTTCGCGATAACAGGGGCCATCCATGGGGCGATGTATCCTGCCGGTGCTCTAAACCAGGGCCTCCAGGCATCTTTAGCGAAATTGTGTAACTTTACATCGGCCTCTACCAATGCCTTGAGCAATCCTTCCGAATCCTCCGGGTATGCCGACCAACATTTGTGAGTCAAGCCGTGACAGCCAACGGTAACCTGTGGATGATTTTCTAGTAAATCTCGTAACCAGCCGGCGAAAACAGGATCATCGAGTTGGTCTGCAATCACAAAAATTGTAAGAGATACTTGGGTTCTATCTAACCATTTCCGGAAGTAATCCATCGACTCTAACATCTCTGGAGAAGTTCCATCATGTGGTATTCCCTTTGAGCGAGTTGGATGGCCTTGAGATGAAGGTATGTGACGAAGATCGTCACTGTCAACGGTCAACCAGACCGGCTTCATCTAATCACCACGGTTTAATTGAATCAAATGCAAAACGTGTGGAATTGTACGATTATCAATTTCAATCGGGACAAAACCTTCGATTGCTAGGCCTTTCCATTTTTCACAAATTGATTTGCAGGTAGCTAGGCCTGCTTCATTATGAGGATGAACTGTAATTTCGATAAGAGATTGCTCGGTCCTCTGAGTTTGCCAATTGAAGATGGCATCAACACAAGCGCGTGCAATTCCTTTCATTCTCCAACTCTTACGCACCCAATATCCTAGATTGTAAGCAGATGCTGCCAATTGGAGTTCATCTCCTAATCCAATCATTCCAACAAATGAGTTGTCTTCCATAGAGTGGATTGCCCAGAAGTGTATCGAATCTCCGTTTTTATGTAATTCTAAATCTATCATTAGGTCAGCGATTTGTCTTCGTGCTTCCTCGCCTTCTTTTAACCACGGGAGGGCTGCTTTGGCTGCCTGTGGATCTTCCAAATAGGCACTCATTACCTCAGGTAGGATTCGCCTATTTATTGGCCGCAGAATCACGTGGTCGTTAACCGCTAACTCCGGCGTTTCCATACAATACCCCCTACACTCCAAGATGGGCTACTGCCGATGAAACATGTTCATTATCAGGCATCGCTGATTTCGCCCTTTCGAGCATTCCTTTAACTTCATCAATTCGTCCCAATTGTTTCAGAACCATTCCAATGTGGTAAATCATGTCGATGTTATCATCCGTTAAGTGAGGGCCCAATGTGTCGATAGTTGATGCTGCATTATCGATTTTCCCACTCTTTACCATCTCTAAAGCTGAGACTACTTCGCGGTACACTTGACGTGCATCCCAAGCGTCTGCTTCTGGCCATGGCCAAATCCTAGATGAGAGTTCAGGAATTGGTATTGCAACTGGGGTGACTTCGCCCTTTGGCTCTAGATTTTGGGTTTCAGTTACCTCTTCAACTACGGTCTCTTGAACTGGTTGTGAGACTGGTTCAACCGTAGTTGTTGGCTCACTTTCAACTTGCTGAGCAATCGGCTCTGATACCGGTTTAGGTAATTCAACCGCAGGCGCAGGAGAAGGTTCCATCTTTGACATACTAGGAAGTACGACTGCAGGAGTAGGTGCTGGCGCTTTCTTCACGGTAAAATCAATCTTGTTTTCATACAGTTCATCTGGTGGTAAAGATGGTAATTCTGAACCGCCAACATGTCCAAGCAAATCATCGTCAACCTTGCTAGGTTGACTTGGTGAAAATACTGTTCCCTTACCCTGGTGAACAGGTTCTGGAACTTCATCGAAAGGATCGGTCTTTGTGAATTCCAATTTTGGAACATTCTTGATTTCCTCGCCAACATCATCAGCATGAATCTCAACTGGTTCATGGTCTACTGTATCGTGTAACTCGGGTGATGAGGATTCCATGAAACCAATTTTTTCAGGTTCTTCAGCATCAAAATCTGTAACCTCGTATTGGTCAACCTCTAGCGGATCTTGGTCCAGAGTTAAGACTACGTCAAGCGCTTCTCCTTCTTCCCAAGAATCATCATCATCAGCCATCAATTCATCGAAAATCGAATTGCTAACCTCTGAGGACAGTGGCTCACCTTGGTCCCTAGGGGCCTTATCTAACTCGTAGTAACACTGAGCGCAAGTGGTTGAATCCGGCTTGTTTACAAACTCGCAGTATGGGCAAATCTCGCCCTCTATCTCTGCGGTTGACTTACGCCTAAACATACCCACCAGCACCTGCTCGGCTCCTCTTTCATTGTTAAGCATCACCTATTCTCGACCATCGACAAGATGCTATACCAGCGACACTACGGTTTTGTTATGTCCGAGAGGGGCGGAGTGCGAAGAATGAACACTCGTCCTAGTGGAAACAAATCTTCGAATGTGGCTCACGAAGCCAAATGGCGAAAATCTCAGGACCATTTTGAGTGTTTTACTAATCTCATTGGAATCGAGTTAGATGATGAATTAAGCCAAGTTCAGGAAAGGTGGAAAAATTGGTCGAAACAAAAAATGCTGAGCGCAGGACTTGCTCTCTTCGACCTCGTGGGTAGAACATCAGGCAGGTTCTTCGGTGACCCTATACTAGTTTTCGAGGCTAGAGGAGGAGGTCCTCTTCCATTCCACAGATTCGGTCATGGAGACATGGTCATAATTTCTAGAGCAAGACCATGGGGAGAGAAGGTTATCGAAGGAGTCGTGCTAGACAGAAACAATTCAAGGATCCGTATTGTTGCTAAGGACAAACCAGGCGATTTGCGCAAAGGTGGCTGGCGCCTAGACAAGGGTGCTAATCGTGTTGCTCACGATAGGATGCATGAGGCGCTCATTTCATTCCACTCAACCGAAGGAGACGGAGGCACTCCTCTTAGAGACCTGTTGCTGTGTCAGCCACACGATCTTGTTACTTCTGCTCAGAGACCTCCTGAAATCCACGGCCAGAAAATACGTCCTCTGAATATTGCAGGAATGACGTTGGATGAAAGTCAAAAAAATGCCATTGAAACTGCTGTAAAGCAGAGATTAACCATGATTCAAGGTCCTCCGGGGACTGGAAAAACGCACACTGCTGTGCACCTACTCAAAGCACTAATCGAAATGGGCCGAGGTCCAATTTTGGCGTGTGCTGAATCCAATGTAGCTGTGGATAACCTTCTGGAAGGTTTGATTGATTTGGGAGTCAAGGCCGTCCGATTCGGTCGTCCGGTAAAGGTGAGAGAGAGTTTACGCGAAGCCACTCTTGATGCTAAAGTATCAAGCCATCCGAAGCAGGATGAAATCAATTTTATTCGCGAAGAAACCGAGGGCATTCGCTCTAAATTACACGACTTGAAAGGCAAAGATAGGGGTATGGCGCACAAAGACATCAACAAAAATTATCGAGAAATTCGCGAATTAGAACAGCGAATAACCGATGAGGTACTATCAGGCGCTGAAGTTTTGTGTACGACGAACATAGGAGCAGGACACTTTACTATCGCTAATCGAAAATTCTCGATTGTGTTAATCGATGAAGCAACCCAAGCAACCGAGCCTTCAGCTCTTGTACCAATTGTCAAAGGTGCTAGGCAACTTATCCTTGTGGGAGACCACAGGCAGTTACCGCCTACTGTAACTTCGCGCCGGGCGGAGGAGGGAGGATTGAACATTCCATTATTCGAAAGGCTTCTATCAAACGGGATTCCTGCTCACATGCTAACCACGCAGTACAGAATGCATCCCACAATTCGTGAATTCCCTTCTGCACGATTTTATGAAAATCGATTAGAAGATGGATGCTCGTCCGCACAAAGACCTCCTGTGGCCGGCTTCTTGTGGCCAGATTGGGATAAACCGGTCTCTTTCGTCCCTGTTCATGGTTCAGAAATTGAGGAGGAGGCTGGTTCTTCCCGCTCGAATATGGATGAGGCTGCCATTGTGATAAAAATCGTGAACGACCTGCTTGCACCCGGTGACATCAGCGCTGAAGAGATCGGAGTAATATCACCGTACGCAGGGCAAGTTAGGCTTATTCGAAGCATGATGAATGATGAAATCGATGGCTTAGAAATCAAATCTGTAGATGGATATCAAGGTCGTGAAAAAGAGATCATTGTTCTCTCAACAGTAAGAGCAAACGAGAATGGAATCGTCGGTTTCCTGTCTGATTATCGAAGACTAAATGTCGCTTTGACCAGAGCAAAACGCGGGCTGATTGTTGTTGGCGATGATAGGACTTTGAGAAATGATGCTACCTGGGCAAGTTGGCTAGATTGGGTCTCTGAATCAAATCTGATGGCTTGGCATATTGTAAACTCTTGAGGGCCAGACTTTCAAAGGAATGACCCAAGCCCTGTACATGGCCGACTCCCCGGTTAGCGTCCACAAGCCAGGAACAATGGCTCAAGCAGCCGTTGCTGCGACTATACCGGAAGGGATGTTAATTGCTCCAATATGGAAACGCATGGTCGCACTAGCCCTTGATGCATTTCTAATCACGCTGATTATTGCTGCAGTTTCTCGTATGACGTTCTACAATTATCTCATGGCGGTTGACTTGTTACTAACCGCACAAGCACCCTATGTACTAGGTACATGGATAATTCACCTAACCTTTTACTGGCTTTATTTCAAGTACACCGGGCGATATTACGGTCGAAGTTTAGGTCAACGAGCCATGAGGATTGCAGTTGTGAAAAATGATGGAAGTCTGCTCGATGTTGATAGATGGGGCAGACGAGCTGTTTACAAAGTCAAGTATGTCATTCCATTCTTGGGGGTATTGCTAGGTCTTTGGGATGTATTCAAAACTTGGAGGCATGAAGGAAAGAGAAGCCCAATAGATCTCGCTAACAATACCATGGCAGCCGTAGATTGGTCATTACCGATTGAGACGCGTGGCGGACTAAGATAGGCACCTGTGCACGGTTGTATTCAAGTATGGTTGCGATAGTGGACTGATTGGTGAGCGGCATGAGTGTACCAACAACTGGAAGCAGTGGCTCTCTACAGGCCGAAGTTATCAATATCAAAATGGACATTAACGACGATGATGAAGATGTTATCATTGCGACTGTGTCAATCACTAATGAAGCCCCGGTTCCCATGGGAGGATTGGATGTAGCCGTTATCACAAATACTGGCGCTAAGCACCTATCCCAGGAAGGTGTAACTAGCCTAGGACCGGGAATCCAAAGAGACTGGACCTTCGAGTTTCCACTTGATTCTGGCGAATGGACATTCGCACTCAAGGGCTCTTCTGATGAAATCAAAATGGGACCGTATGCACATGATTTCGAATATAGTGTGACTCAAGGAAGGAAGTTATCCAGCAATATTGGTTCGTCCCTTTTCTCAGGAGCATTTGACCAAAACTTAGCTGATTTTGGAAATGTCAAAGAACGTGAAATGATAGACCCTTCAAAGGTTGTACTAACCTCTTATTCAGCAGAAAACTCCGAGGGCGGAGAGACTATGATTACATCGAAGTTAGACACTCTATCCACTGGATTAACTTCAAGCAATGATGCAAGAGATGCGCCTATTCTCAATGCCAACCCGGTTCGAGAGGCGCCACTTTCACAACCTTCGAGGACCGAAGACCCGTTGCTAGCACATGCACCAAGTTCTGCCTCTGTTAGAGAAGCACCACTATCTCCACTTACACCTCCTACACCACCTGCAGG
>CEUR01081310.1_pt1 | contig 10546 bp, 8 predicted proteins | sample 356411 | NCBI WGS metagenome assembly CEUR01 (sample SAMEA2622715, study PRJEB7988) | marine metagenome | biome: marine biome (ENVO:00000447); feature: surface water layer (ENVO:00002042); material: "saline water (ENVO:00002010), including plankton (ENVO:xxxxxxxx)" | depth 5 m
TCTTCTTCTTCTTCTTCTTCTTCTTCTTCTTCTTCTTCTTCTTCATCATCATCTTCATCATCTGTTTCAATTTTAGTTTGGTTTATTTTAACCATATTAGCATCTTCTTCATCTTCCTCTTCATCTTCTTCATCATCTGATAAATCTTTTAAATATTTATCAATATCTATACTATCATCTAAACTAGAACTATCATATTCAAGAATAATTTGTTCATCTTTTAATTCAGAAACATCTTCTTTATGTTTTCTTTCATATTTAGGATTATTAAACTCAATAAATATTTTATCTTTTTTTGATACTAATTGACCAATAATAGTATAATCATCATTAACAACGTCATTAGTGTCTATATTATGAATATATTTAATACCTTCATAATATAAAACTTCTGAGTCTTCAAAATCAGTGATATCAACTTTAGCTTTTTTATCTTCCCATTCTTCTGATCCACCTGAATATTTAACAATATTAACAAAACCGGTTTTTATTAAAACTTCAATTAATTTTTTTGATAAATCACATCTTTCACTTTTACAATAAACAACAATCGGCACATATTTGATATTAATTTCACCAATTTTTAATTTTTTATGAAGTTCTTTTTGTTTTTTAGTATTATCTTCAATAGTTTTAGTAATTTTTTCTAATCTATCTTCTTGTTTCATTTTATTTAATTTTTCATAATCTAACTTAAAACTATATTCTATATCTTTTTCATCAGATGCATTGATAATAATATGTGTTTTATTCTCAACTACTTTTTTCATAGTTGAAAAATCTAAATTGCAAGTAACAACGATAGCTTTAACATTTTCATCCCAAGTATTATCCTCTTTTAATATAGAATAATGTACATGTCTTGGATATACAACACCATCTTCACTGTATAATTGTGGACAATTTAAAATTAAAAACCCATCACCTTTATCATCTGTTTTTATTCGTCCACTATTTTTTTCATCTCCATATGATTTCGCTGGATTATCATTTACACCAGTATAATTATCAGAGCCTTGAGAAGCCCAGTATAAAACCCATTTATTAGGTTTAGTAGTTTTTATAGGTATTCTAACTGTTATATCGGTTTTTTTGGGAGTTTTGTTTTTTTTAAATTTCATTTTATTTGGATTAAATTCTTTTCTATCGACTAATCTGCCAAATAATGAATAGTTACCATCTTTTTTAGACCAAGTTGGTATTTGATTTTTATTTAAATCTGCTAATAATGGATTATCATCATAATTAACATCACATCCTAAACATATTTTAGACATTATAATATATATATTAAAAGATATTAAAATATAATATTATTCCAATCTACATTTATATTATTTTTTAATATCTCTTTTGAATTTTTAATAATATTATCATATGTACCATTATTTTCTAAAATATTTTTTAATTCATTTTCATTTGATACTGATAAACAATTATAATTATTTTTAAAAATATTATCTTTATTAATCCAATCATTATGTAATATTAATATACAATCATTATATATTGCTTCTAAAAATGTATATTGAGTACCACCACCATCATTTTTTATAGTAGATAAATCAATTACAAATTTACAATTCTTTAGAATATCTTTATCTTTATGTATCATTGGTATATTTTTTTTGAATTTACCATACCAATATTTTTCTAATTCTAATCCTTTTAATTTTTTGTAAATATAAAAGCGATTTTCAAACCCAAATAATTTAATTTTTTTATCATCATTTTTTATAATTTTATTTGCTCTTAAAATAATATCAGTATTTTTATCATAATCAATTCTTGATATACATACAGCATAATTGTTCATTGATTCAATATTACTTTTATCATATTCATAAAAAGGGTGTAATAAAAAATTAGATTTGATTGAGTAATTATTAATTAAATATTCTTGAACTGTTTTTCTTATAGTTATAATTTTAAATTTTTGTAATAATTTATCTTTAATAAGAGGATTCATATTCATATTCATTTTTAATTCTCCTGGGTCATGTATAACTAATATTGTACCTTCTGGAAAATATTCTAAATATTTCCAATAATGTTTGTCTAATGCTGTAATAATTATGTTATCTAACTTTACTATTTCATTAATAGGTAAATTGGTATAGATTGTATTATAACCAAATTTTCTTGTATTTTTAGATTGTTTTGAATCGAATATTTTATAAATAGGAAAATTATATTTTAATGATAAGTGAGCTGTAAATGTAACCCATCCACCATATATAGGTTTAGCCATATAAACTAAATTATACTTCATTATATATAACATAAATTAAAATAATATTAAAAAATAAATTTAACTAATAGAATGCTCTTCAGGTTTCTCTTAATTCTTCAGTATAATTCTTCCGGATAATCCAGCATTTCTGATTCCCAGTAATCAACAACTTGTTGCCAAGGACCTTCATCATCAGGAACCATTTCATCATATATTTCTTCAAATGTATATGGTTGTCCATGATATTCTTTAGCTTTTCTATTTCCAACAGTATTATCTAATAAATCTATTAATTCAGATATAGTATAATATTTACCTCTATAACAAGCATAATTAGTATCATCATCAATATCTTCTATTAGAGATAACCAAAGGTCTTTAATTTCAGATAATTTCTGTATAACATGATCTTTATTATCATTTAACATATTTAATAATGTTACATAAATATATTCACCTTGATATGTTCTTGGACTATTAGTAACAAACCCAGGGTTCTCGGTTAGAACACCATTTTGTAAAATATTAATTAGTATATCTTCTACATCTCCTGAACCGTTACCTTGATCTGATTCAATATCCCACATACACCATATTTCTTTTAAAGCCAATGGTCTTAAGCATTGAACACTATTTATGCCATACTTGATTAACATTCTAAAAATATCTTCTTGATATCCCATCAATCCATCTGTTTGCATCTCATTAAACAAATAATCAGATAAATCTAAAGCAAGTTTTCCATGATTTCTTAGATTTCCAGACCAATCAAAACCACTTGGAGTCCTTGGTTGAAACTCAATATCTCCGATAACAATCTCTCTGAGTAGATTTTCTCGTATATCTTCAGGAAACTCATCATCTGACGAACTATCAGATGATGGCATACCAGATGATGAACTACTAGAAGACGACCTTTCTCCAAAAACTCCATATTGAGCTGGATCTTGGCTATAGACCATTGAACTAGTTCTATCCATAATATTATATATTATATATTATATAATAATATATTATTATAATTAAAATTAAAAATTATTTAAAAAAATAAGTTTATTTTTTTATAAGATTATATAAATCATTTTTTTAAAAATGCCAAAAAATATGTATCCAGGTAAAAAGATGTATGAGAAAGATAATTATTTTGAAACAAAGATTTCATTTGATAGAATTTTTAATGATCCAAAAATTAATAATATTATTAAACCAGAATATCAAGGTTCATTAGATAACGACAGAGTAGAAAAAATGATAATAGAATTTTTACAAAATCCTTTATATTTAAAATTTAAGGATAAAATTATAATAGGAAACTTAAATGATATGTGGTATTGTGTAGATGGACAACATAGATTAGAAATGATTAAGCGATTATATTCAGAACATAATATCAAGGATGATTCTATTAATTTTTGTTGGTACAAGTGTAATAATGAAGAAGATATGAAAAAATTATTTATGTCTATTAATTATGATTCAACAAAAAATAAATATTATATTGAATCAAATGCGTTTGAACAAATAAAAATATGTGAGTTTACTAAATTATTAAAAAATTCTTATAAATCTTATTTTGCGAATAAAAAAACTCAAACAGGTAAGAAATATACAATTGAGGAATTTAGAGATAAATTAATAGAATTAGATTACTTTAAAAATGATGTATTTAATGATGCTAAGGAAATATTAGACCATATTAGAAGTGAAAATGATGAATATTATAATTTGAATAGATATGATGTAACTATTCAAAATGATAATTTAAATATTTACTACAAAGATGAACAAAAATGTATTGAAGATAAAATTATATTTAGTTTAAAGAATACAAATTTTTTAAAATGGTTACAAGATAAAAATGAACTACCTTATCATCCGCCAAAAATATCAAAAGAGCAAATATCACCTTATAAAAAAAAGAAAGTATGGGAGAAAGAATTTGGTGAATTTGAGGAAGGAATGTGTCCAATATCATTCTGTCAAACAATATTAAATAATGATAAAAATAAAAATTGGGATTGTGGACATATTATATCTGAATTTAATCAAGGAGTAACAGAACCATGTAATTTGCGTCCAATCTGTAAAAATTGTAATAGTTCTATGGGGTCAAAAAACTGGAATATTTATGACCCTACTGTCTAGGAACTAATTTAAATTCTACTATCAATCTTTCTAAATCTCGATGATCGGCCTCTATACCAGAAACGACACCATCTCTAAAGGGATTATCATAAATTATATTGCTAATTTTTCCATCTAATGTACCTGTGAAAGTGGGAGAGCCCATATCTGATACACTACCTGTTAAATTCATTAGCTTACAAGGTGTTATAGTTCCAACATAATTATGTTTTCTTCCTTTATGTATTGTGGAATGATTTATATGTTCTTCAAAAAGTTCAACATTAATTGTACTTGGAGATCCGTTCATTGCGTTAATAACGCTCGCATTACTGAGGTCAAGTTCTCCTATAAGTACGGTCATTTCACTCAAAGTTAATTGTGGTGTTAAAGATTTACTGCTTGCAGTAACTGTAGCACTTAATGTACTACTTGATGGATTTTGTATATGAATCAAAATTGTAAAACCTTTATAATAATTTTCAAAAACACTACTAGCGCCTAATGCTGATCCTGGAAGATCTATGGTTGATCCTGCTGAATTTTGAAAAGATGTTGCAGTTGGTTCAAGTTGTTCTGTCTGTTCGAATGCTTTCTCATTTGGTATCATAATAGAATTATTAATTCTATTAGTAATATCGTCTCCTTTTATAATATTTGTTGCTGATTTCGTTTGAATATTAAATTGGTCAATTTTCAATAAAAAAGCCATATTATTAGGCATTTTACTACTTTTTAAATTGTATGTTACAACAGTATCTAAAAATATATCATGTTCAATATCTATAATTAATGGATCAGGTAATTTTAATTCAAATTCTCTTGGTTTATTTCCAGACTCTGTATTAAATATAACATCTAAAACAAGCTCTTTTATTTTATTATTATAGAAATATCTTGAATTATTATTAGTTGGTAACTTTAGATTTGCTTCAGGTGGAATGATAACCTCGCTATATTTTTCATAATTCATTATTTAATATAATATAATAAATATATTATTTTAATTTTTAAATAAATATAATATAAATAATATATATAGATATTCATTTTAATGGGTAGATGTTCAAAAGAAAGAAAAGGTTGGCCTGGAACATTTATAATCTCACCAACAAAAATGAAAGAATTAGAGAAAATAAAAACAGAAATAGCAGAAGCTGAAGCAAAAGCTGAAGCAGAAGCTAAAGCTGAATTAGAGGCAGCTGAAGCAAAGGCACAAACTGCATTAGAGGTAGTTGAAGCAAAGGCAGAAGCTGAATTAAAGGAAGCTGAAGCAAAGGTACAAGCTGCTAAAAAAGTAGCTGCAGAAGCAGAAGCTGCATTAGCGGAAGCTGAAGCAGCAGATAAAGCAAAGGCAGAAGCTGCATTAAAGGCAGCGGAAGCAAAGGTAAAAGCTGAAGAAAAAGCTGAAGCAGAAGCTGAAGCAAAGGCACAAGCTGAATTAGAGGCAGCTGCCAAGATTCAGGCATCAAAGAAAGCCTTGGCAAGAAAACGATTTCAAAATGCAGTTCGAGCATACACAGTGGCGCATCGCGGTCGAGCCGTCGCAGACGCAGCTAAGAAAGAAGTCGATGAGAATGTAGTGGCAGATGAAGATGAAGTAGCGGCAGATGAAGATGGTTCAGAATTTGTAGACGTATCGTCATCAGAAACTGAAGAGGAAACTAAATTATATGAAGCTGAATTAGATCAAGCTAAATTAGATGAAGCTGAAGAAGAAGCTAAAGCAGAAGCTACAGCAGAGAAGAAAGATGTGCCCTCAGATTTTCCAAAACGTAGAAAATGGATTCCAGAATCAATGGAAAAGTTTAATATATTATATAGAACAAAGGGGAAACAACTATATATATTTCAAGATAAATTACAAGAATTAGAAAAAAAAAACAACACAAAGAAGGTAAATCTACTTGAAAAAAAGCTTTTTGAATTATCAGAGCAGCAGCATGTCTATTGGAATGAACATATTATATTTAAACTTTTATATAAGTTATATTTAGAAGATAATTCAGTTGATGTTATTGGAGAACTTAGAAAACAAAACTGGCATTTATTATATAGTCCTAAAGAATTAGAATTAAAGAAATTAGAAAATTTAAAAGTAGAATATAATAAAACAATAAAAGTAAAATATCCCAACATTCCACAAACTATCAGTATAGAAGTAGAACAACAACTTAATGTACTATACTTTAAAATATTAAGTGTATCATTAATTATAATTGCAAAACAACTTATGCTTGGAATATTACTGTTAAAATATAACAAAACCCTTCGTCAAGATGATGAATGTTATACGGAGGATAGATGTAATCATTATAACTGTACATTTACATGGAGCTGTATTCCAAATAAAATAGAAGATAATTTAAAACTAATTAGAAGCCTAATTAGTAAAATGGATATGAAGAGTGTATCTTCTGATTTACCAATAGTTATTTTTAATGTTTATAATGAATATCTAGATAAGTTGAAAGAGACAGAACAAGATTTAGTAAATGCTTATAGAAGTTTATCTGGAACCGTGGGAGGAACATCAAAGTCAGCTAGAAGGTCAACTAGACGGTCAGCCAGAAGGTCAGCAAGACGATCAGCTAGACGGTCAACAAGAAGGTCAACTAGACGGTCAGCCAGAAGGTCAGCCAGAAGGGTAGCTAGAAGGTCAGCCAGAAGGGTAGCTAGAAGGTCAGCCAGAAGGTCAGCAAGACGATCAGCTAGACGGTCAACTAGACGGTCAACTAGACGGTCAACTAGACGGTCAGCTAGAAGGTCAACAAGACGATCAGCTAGAAGGTCAACAAGACGATCAGCTAGAAGGTCAACTAGACGATCAGCTAGACGGTCAACCAGAAAGTCAGCTAGAAAGTCAATTAGACGGTCAACCAGAAGAAAAAACAAATAAAAATAATTAAAGATATAACTTATAATGTAATATAAAATAGAATATGTCTATTGAAGATGAACATGTTAAAAAGGTATACAACCAAATATCAAGTGAATTTGATGATACAAGATACAGACCTTGGAGTTGTGTAGAGGAATTTTTAGATAAGGTACCAGAAGGTTCAATTATTGGCGATATAGGTTGTGGAAATGGTAAAAATATGTTATATAGGAATGATTGTGATAATTATGGGTGTGATTTTAGTGAAAAATTAGTAGATATATGTAAAAATAAAAATTTAAATGTTATAGAAGGAGATATACTTGATATACCATTTGAAGATAATAGTTTTGATTATACAATATGTATAGCTGTAATTCATCATTTATCAACGGTAGAAAAAAGAAAAAGAGCGATTCAAGAATTACAGAGAGTGACAAAAAATAATGGTGAAATATTGATTTTAGTATGGGCTTTTGAACAAGAATCTGATTCTAGAAGAAAATTTACAAAACAAGATAATATGGTTGATTGGAAGGATAAAAAGGGTACATTATTAGGTCAGAGATATTATTATGTTTTTAAAGAATATGAATTAGAATCATTAGTAGATGATAAGGATTTAATTATAAAGAGCTTTTATGAAAAAAGTAATTGGGGTTTAGTTCTAAAAAATAAATGTAATATAAATATTGTAAATGCTGATAGTTTAGAATATTTAAAAACATTAAATGATAATTCAATTGATTGTATAATAACAGACCCTCCATATTTTATAGATAAATTAGATAATAATTGGTCAAGTAAAAAAATAAATAGCGATAAAAAGAATAGTCATATTAAACATCTACCAAAAGGAATGAAATTTGATAAGAAACAAGTAAAAGATTTATATGATTTTTATTTAGAATTATCTAAAATATTATTTGATAAACTAAAACCAGGTGGTTATTTTTTATCTTTTTCTTCACCCAGATTATATCATTCAATAGCAATGGCATGTGAAATATCTGGTTTTGAAATAAGAGATATGATTAATTGGGTTTATACACAATCAATGCCAAAAGGCATGTCAATTGAACATATAATTAAAAAGAGAAAGGATTTATCAGATGAAGAAAAAAGTAAATTAATAGAACAATACAAGGATTTTAAAACTCCTCAAATTAAATCTTGTTTTGAACCAATATGTGTTGCGTTTAAACCAATGAAAGAAACATTTTTACAAAATGAATTAGATTTCAAGACTGGTTTATTAGATTTTTCTAATAAAGTAGGTATTGATAATGATAAAGTAATTTCTAATGTAATTACAACAGAAGAATTTAATGAATTATATGATAAAAACTTTTTAATTAGTAAACCAGATAAAGAAGAAAAGGGTGATTATAATAATCACATTACTGTTAAACCATTAAAATTAATAGAACATCTTATAAAAATATTTAGTAAAGAAGATAGTTTAGTTGTTGATCCATTTTTAGGTAGTGGAACAACAGCATTGGCTTGTAAAAATTTAAATAGGAGATGTATTGGAATAGAATTAAATAAAGAATATTATGATATATGTTTACAAAGACTAAAGTAATTCCGTATTAAATTTAGAGTGTAAATATTCATATAATATTTTTTGTTGTTTTTCTGTATAATATGATTTATTATCTTTATCATCTTTAATAAACTTTTCTGGAGTTGGTATTTTTGTTAAAGTATCTATAAAGATAAAATTATCTTTGTATTTTGCTTGTATTGGTGGTTGTAAAACTAAATTACTATTACTATTATCACCTGAATTTGGATTTTTATGACCCAATTGCCATTGATTATTTGGTACATCTAAATAATCTTCTCTAATATTTTGTTTAATTAAATTAATTTTATTATTTTTGTCTTCATTTGTTCCATTAAAAATAAAATTAGTTCTCATATCTCTCTTAGGACTTAATTTATATGGTACTGGTATATAATAAATACCTCTTTCTTTAGAGCCATATAATCCCCATTGATCTGTTTTGTTAAATAATTGTATAGAATCATTTGTTTTAAAGTTAAATTTTTTCATAATCTGGTCACATTCTTCTCTTTTAAAATAAGATTTTGAATTGTGAAGCATACACGCTAAAGCAAAACCATTGGCTGTATTTATTTGTGGTGGTTTAACTTTATTTACTTGACACCAGTAAACAAAATCATTTGGATAATTAGTATATAATGTAGTAATAGTATCTATATTTATAAGACTTCTATTTGATATAATGTGATTTATTTTTTGTTTTTTAATCATTGTTATATGGATAATATTTATATATCTTTATATATTTATATTATCCCAATTCAATAAATTTTATATTAGTATCTAAAGGCATTATATTTGGATAAATTCTAACTTCATACAAATCACCGCCACTAATACGATATAATTCTGTTCTAACTTCAAATAAATCAGATTCTGGAATATATTCTAAGACACACGATTCAAATACAACATATTTATTTGATTCTAATTTTTTAATCTCTTCTAATAAATCACCTTTTATTTGGTTTGGACAACTATCGCAACCATTTAAATCTAAACATAAATCACCGCAGTCATATGATTTATAGATATTTCTATTTATAAATCCAGCAGTAGGATTTCCAATTACTAATAATTCTTTATTTGTTTCTTTAGATTTTTTAAAAGCTTTGTTATAGGTAGTTGTTCTACGATATAACCTGTATAAACTAAATAATAAATCAATTATGATAAATAAAACTACAATATAAAATATGTAATACATATAAATATTTATATTATTATATAATTAAAATAAAAATATAATGCTAACACAATTTTATGAAAAAAATAAAATAGAATTAGGAATAGATGAAGCCGGTAGAGGATGTTTATTTGGTCCAGTAGTAATTGGTTCGGTTATTTGGTTAGATGAAGACCCTAAACCAAATTTAGAAATAAAAGATTCAAAAAAATGTTCTTTAAAAAAAAGAAAAGAACTGAGAGAATATATCGAAGATAACTCAATATTATTTAGTGTTAAATTTCTGGATAATGATTATATTGATAAATACAATATATTAGAAAGTACTTTAAATGGTATGCATAAATGTGTTGATAGTATAGTACAGAATATAAATATTGATACAATATTAGTAGACGGTAATAAATTTAATCCATATTTTGATGATAATGATAATCATATACCACACGTTTGTGTTATTGGAGGTGATGATGTATATAAAAGTATAGCTTCAGCAAGTATATTAGCAAAAGAATATAGAGATGAGTATATTTTAAATTTAGTAAAAGA
>CEUR01007430.1_pt1 | contig 10507 bp, 20 predicted proteins | sample 356411 | NCBI WGS metagenome assembly CEUR01 (sample SAMEA2622715, study PRJEB7988) | marine metagenome | biome: marine biome (ENVO:00000447); feature: surface water layer (ENVO:00002042); material: "saline water (ENVO:00002010), including plankton (ENVO:xxxxxxxx)" | depth 5 m
AAGTATGATGTCAGACTTGATGACAATCTGTATGTCAAAGCAATCAACGAGTTTGATTACGAAGCATACGAGGCTATGGATGTAGACCAAAAGCTTGAAGCAATGACGAGAGAAAGGAGTTAGTTATAACAGAACTAATATTCATACCATTATTTAAAGGTATTGTTAATACCTTACTTGCAATTGTTATAGGTATTCCTGTAGCACTTGCTACTCTTTACTACTTAGCATCTAAGTAAGCTAACTAGTCTAGCTAGCACCCCATGTAAAAGTGGGGTGTAGGGTGTACTAGTTACACATAATATAATTTTGTAGGCTTGCTCCCTTAGGGGATATAGAGTACCGTTGGGAGAGGTCTATCCTGTCGGATATACCAATCCCCTTTTTTCCCGACCTGACACCCCTCGCCTACTAATTTTCTAGCAAACCAAAAACTCGAAGTACCATCTGGATTTTTGTACCATAACCTCTCGGGTCGTAACCGTGCATATTCCTCTTCAATGTTTATAGGCTTTTATTTTTTCGCAGTTTTTACCTCGTCCTGAGCACAGCTAATATCCCCTTTGTTTATAGGCTTTGTGTACCGAAACTCTGCTGGGGCTGGCTTTAATCCTGAGCATCTGGTCAAAAGGTTCTTCTGCTGGCGTGGACTTTTGTACCATTTACTTTATTTCTTTTACGACTAAATAAATTTATTAATTCTTCTGTAACCTTTTCGTTTTCTTTGAGGTCTAAGTAGTGTGCAAAACAAAAAAAATATAGGAGGAATAATGAAAATATCTTTTGATTATAAAGATTATAAAGAGGTAAATTTTAATGACTATTTTTTAGAGGATGGTTTTTTAGAAACTTTTTATGAGTGGTGTGATTTCAACGGAATAGATATTAAGTTTGATGAGGAGGAATAATGGAAATATATAAAGTAATAGTAATAGATGAAGACAATACTCTTTATGAGTTGGATAGTCCATATTTAAACGAAAATTTTAAGTATGATGAAGTATACGATAACTTAACACAGATTGGTCGTGCGTAATGGAACAGTTCACTAAAGAAGAATTAGATTGCTTACATAGGATATTTGTATCTTACTTTGAAGACTCATTAGGTAAAAATGTGAGTGGCGAATACACAGATGAAGTGATTATGATGGACAAGATAGGAGAGAGGTTAGGTATTTAATGGTTAGTTTGTTCTTAATAAGTGTGAACATAGGTTTTCTAATAATGTGGGGTATCTTATTGTACGAGGACAATCAAAAAGAAAAAGAGTTTAGACAACAATTATGGGACGAGATGCAGTCTTCAAAATAGCATCTGCCTTCTTTATTCGACACATAGCCCCGTATTTACGGGGTTGTGTGTTTAAAAGGGAGAAGGGATGCTGAACCAATCTCCTGTGCTAATTTTTTCGTAGCTATCCATATCTCTACTCAACAAGAAATATGCTTCACAATCTACATCTGCTTGTGAAAAATTATTCACAATATTTCTGTTTTGTGAAAAGTCAATGTCAATAGGAAGTCTTGTATAAAAGTTTGGATGTCCCTCTATTAAATCTATTTGGTATAGCGTATCAGCATCATTGATTTCGTACACCTCTCCTACAATTGCAGTATCACCATATTTAGTAATTGCAGGGAAAGACCCTAAATTATACAATGAATACTTAGGTTGTGTTACGAATTCCCCTAAGTACTTCGAGTTTTCTAAAAAAGAACTTCTAATATCTTTTTTTCTTAATGTTCCATATACAAATAAATTCAATATTCCTCCTAAAAAAAAGCGAGGTAGCTCGGTTGCCCGAAACTACCTACAACTTTTATTTTATATCTATTGCTAGACATAATCAAATGCTCACGCAAGAAACCTCTTTTAAAGGTAAGCACTACTTAAATTGTAGCAGAGTGAGTAACACTAACAGCCATTACCGTTACTCACTCGTTCAAGTAGGGAGAAAGGAGGACACCGTGTGCAAACGATATTCTACGACCCTACTCCAACTTGCTACTAGTGGAAGTGTCGGGAATCGAACCCGAGTTTCTTATTGTGCCATGTCCCGCAACAATAAGTCAAAACCTATCACTCCCTAAATAAAGATGGGTGGAGTAAAATTCCCTAGAGAAAGGAGGCGAACCCTAAGGCGAAACACTCCACCCGAAATCCTACTCCTAAGTCTATTTAGTATCCTCATAATATACAGTATTTACTCCTCTTCATCTTCCCCATACAATTCAGCAGGGTCTATTTGATACAGTTCATCATCAACCATATCTCCGTTCATAAATAACAAGTGTCCCTCTTGCATATTTTCCCAGCTGTGATGGTTTAGTTGTACCTCACATTCGTAATCTTTACTAATGTTTTGTGCAAGTTTCCACATTGGTGTCCAAGCACTTTCAAATACAACAACAATTCTATCTCCCTCAACTTCAATAAACTCTGTACGAGCATCACTCCATTTGGTACCATAGTTTAAAATATTCCAATCATACCAATTGCTCGCACCATATTTCTGTTTGAGATTATTAAGTTCATCTTCAGTAAGTTTTCTTTGCATATATTTTTTAGAAAACTCTTTACCAAATCTTTCCTCCATTGTTGGAGGCTCTACTTTATTACCTTTACTATCTTCCCAATAATGAGCACTTTCATCACTCCAACCATCAACACTTCTGATGTCATCAGGTAAAGGATATAAGCTCATAGCTATTGAGCTATTAGAAATAAAGCAATCTCTGATGATATCTTGAAAAGATTTAAACTTATTAGTATTAGACAAATCTTTTACAATTAATTCATTATCTACCCAATTAGGCATATATCTCCTCTCTCATGATGGTGTTTTCCAACCACGAGTTCTACCGAATGTTTTCTTAGAATGTAAAAAACAAAACTCTTGTTTGTTATATTTACTTAATACTGTTTCGCATTTTATAAATTCACAAAGTCTATCTTCGCCAAAAGTTTTAGCACTTCTAGTTACTTGATAGTTCTTTCTTCCCTTTACATAAATACTAGACATTATTCCTCTTCAGTTATAGCATCCTCAGTCATTGCTAAATAAAATAATCCCTCTAATAATGTAGAAACTTTCAAAGCATTATCTACTTTTAAATCATCTTCAACATAAGGATTATCAGCAATATCTTTATATCTACTTACACATTTATCTAGACCATGCATAAGTAAACTCTCTAAGTTATATCGCAATTCATTATTCATTATCATCAGAAACCTCCATTGATAAAGCTTTTTCTAATTGCTTATCTAAAAAGTATTCTGACTTGCCATCAAACTGTGCCCATAAATGTAGACCAACACCAAATGCCATTGCACATCTTTTGACTGCGTCTGACACAGCATCTTTCATTCTTGCACCATCGGTTCTCCAATTGAATGGTTGTTCACATTCTCCTGCTTCTTCGACAGTAACTAGGTTTCCATCTATTTCTACTGTTAATGCAAGTACAACACCTGTAACTACTTCTACTTGTTGTCCCTGTTTATCTTTTAGAACTTCCTTAAAAACTTGTTTTACTTCTTGTGAGTAAGGACCAACTACACTTAACAACCTTTGTCTTATGACAGAGTGTTGAATGTAATCACCAAACTTACCTGCAGGTGCAGGGTGTACAAATTCTTCAGGAAAAATCCTACTTAATTCATAAAGTTGTTTCATAACTCTCCTTTGTTTCTCCCCTATTAGACATAAATTATCTAAAAAAGGTTACATAATTTTTAATTTTCTGTTTCAACCCATTGTTCTAGGTTGTTTTTACTAGTCATTTGCGACTGTAATTTAGATAAAGTTTTATTATCAATCTGTGGATTTGGTACCGCCATGTCTGTCCAATGCTTAGTTAAAGCCATTGGTGTAGGTTTTTTGCCATATGTTATTGCATAATTCCTAGCTCTTTCTTCTATATCCCAAGCAGTTGCACCAACTTCTGCTAGTTCTTTAGCTACCTTATTCAACATACCTCTTGATGAAGATGTTAAATCAGTAGGGTTATAGTTAAATGTTTTACATAAAGCAGTAAATACAGTTTTGTTAGATGTTTTTTCTACTGTTTCGTTAGAAACCACAATCTCATCTACTCTTGTCTCTTCTCCTCTCTTCTCCTCTCCTCTCACGTCGGACGGTGGTTGGATGTCCGCAGGACGTCCGTCGGACATCTTTTGGACTTTCTTAATAGATTTATTAGGTGTATCACTTGTTTCCCAATCATCTCTATTAGAAGAGTTCTTAGAGTTTTTAGAAGTTCTCGCCTTTCTTTTTCTTTCAGCATCCTTTTCTCTTACTAGGATTAGCTGACCTGTATAATCTAACCAATCATGAATGACTAATTCATTATCAATCTCATCAATCCAATTATGTTTTATAAGTGAACTAATGAATTTATCTTTGTCGCCCTCCCATTGAGCGGCGATGGGTATGAACCCTTTATATTTTGTTAGATAGCCATCTTGACAATAATCTAATGCCCACCACCAAAGCAGATGTAGATGTCCTACTGTTTGAGGTACAGATACTCCCAAATCTTCTGCTAACATGTGGAGTTTTGGATGACTAGCTAATGCTTGTTCTGACTTTATCCAAGCCATATTTCCTCCTTGTTAGTTTTTTTATCTTAGTAATTAGTTTCATTGTTTGCAACTTTCGTTACAATTTTTCTCTATTCCATACTGCCTGACCGAAACGTTCAAACGTTTCATCTTTTTCTGTTGGTCTTCCAAGTTCTACCCAAAGTAAATACTGCTGTTTGTATTTAACAGGTTTAGTTAGAAGTTCTATTACATCACTTGTGTCTTTGAAAAAACCTATCTTGTTCATTGAATCTGCAAAAGTACCAAGCTCATTGTAATCTTGTATCATCTCTTGCATTCTTTCTAAAGGCAACTGTTTAGGTTCATCAACAGGGTCAAGAAGTTTTTCATACATTTCTTCAAGCTCATCTTCAGAAAGTTCTTGTGGTTCATTTTCCATCATCAACTCATAAGAAGCTTGCTTGATTGCATTTTTTAACATAAAAAATAAAACTTGTTCAAACGATTCGAATTTTTCTGGGTTATCCATTATCTTATGTTAGCTGACTAATCTTGTACATTGTATATTTAATTGTTATCTCCTCTTCAGGCATTATGTCATTCGATGTAATTAAATATTTTGCTTTTCCAATACCTATCAATTCACAGTTTGGTTCTTCGCTATGATTTATAAAACCACCAAGTGGTGTACGACACCATCCGTTTTCAAGCTCAGGTGCTTTATAATGCGTCATTCCTAAATTTGTACCACTCTCAATTGCACATGTAGAAAATAAACCCTGCCCTTCAATGCTTGAATCTTTAATTTGTACTTCATCTGGTAAAGGTCTATAGTTCATAATCTAAATCATCGTATCCATAATCATCATCGTAAAAACTTTTATCTTCTTCCATTATGAATAATTCGAAGCCCAATCTTTTTCATAAGTAAGAAAATATATTTTTAATCTTTTCATGTTCTATATATTATGCTTTTCTTGAAACATCTGCCTACGCTTAATAAATTCCTTAGCATAGGACTCCAAGTCTTGCTGAGTTAAAGTGAACTTCTGAGGTTCATTATCTACCTCATTTGCTATCCAAATCTCAGCCCCATCGGCTTTTTTACCATACATAGACCAATATGCAATAAAATATGCGGCTGCTTGTAGATAGTAGTCTAATACCCATTCTTCTCTTTTGGGTTTTCTACTATTTTTATAGTCAATAATCTTAATCTGACCATCAACTAACTCAGAGATATTATCTACTGTACCTGCCCAGCCACCATCTTTGATAGTCCATAGAAAAGTCTCTGCTTCAATAACTTCTTTAATAGTGTCGAAATAATCTGATGAATTAGACCAAAACTTAAAGAAGAACTTCCATGCTTCTTCTAAATACAGTTTACCGTTTTCATCATCTTTGAACTCATTGACCTCATCATCATCTTTTGCAACTTCTATTAGCTGCCCTAGACGCTCTATCGACTCACCAAAGGTCTCAGTTTTGTATAACTCAATTAGCCTGTGCATTATTGTACCACGAGACATACTAAGACTAGAGATACGATTAGCCTCTTTCTCACCCACTCTTTTCTTCCATTGCTCAAGGCTAGATTTGTCTTTAGTTTCCCCCAGAATAGTAGTAACCGAAGGTAATTTAGCTATAACATTATCACCTTCGGTAACCTCGTAAAATCTGAGACCGTTCTCTTGTACTCTTTTAATTTTTTGAAAAGCACTATCTATATTTATAGTTTTTGCCATTTATCTTTTGCCTTTCTCCCTCATTTCTAAACCATACAAACATCTGTCACATATTTTACAAACATCAGTATTGTTTAAAAGCTCATTACATTTTATACAATAATGTAATGTTATTTCTCTTGCCTCCACATCTTCTCCCATTTTATTGGATTACCCCAACACCATTTGCTTGAATTCCAATCTCTCCACCTTACTTTACCATAAATATCTTCAGCTAAGTGTGATGAAGCTTTGATATTATAATAAGGACTAAATTGAACAGGCAAATGTTTAAAACCAAAATCTGTTTTATATGTTTTATTTTCTGTAAATGGTCTTCCAAATCTTGTAATTACCCAATCGTTAAATTTAGGAATGTCATATTTTTCTGCAATCCAGTTCCATGTATTAGGTATAAATTGCATTACACCACTATCTTTGTTGTCATTTCTATATGCATTTGATTTACCTCTTGATTCACACCAACCAATTCTAAAAGCTGTGTAAAGGTTTTCTTCATCATAAAACTCTACATAGTAAGGTACATGCTCAATCATTTTCTTTGGCATGTTATTTAAACAGGTATGTACTGTTTCAAAATTTTCAGGACTAAGTTCGGTGGAGACACCAAAAGAAGCTAGAAATATCATACAACTAGCAATCATAATTATTCCTTTCCATATCTCTTAGACCTCAGTCTTAAGAAAAAGGTTACGAAGTAATTTTATTTAATATAAATTGACGAGCCCTTTCAGCTGATAACTCAGGTTGAATAGCAGTAACAGTTTCTACGTAAGCAAAGTCTCTGTCTACGTAATCATTACCATTGAGTAATCTGTAAATGTCTGCTTCATAAAGTACTCCATCTACACTAGGTTTTAAATCAACCCTGTGTTGCATAAAGTAAAATGTTACAGGCTCAGCAACTGTATTAAGTTGTTCTCTCATCTTCTTTAATTTTACTACATAAATTTACAAATCAAGTGTTTTAAAAAAATTTAAAATAAAACCTTGACAAGCTGAGATAGTCTAAGTAATCTGTATGAGAAACTAAATTTAACAAAGGAGAATATGAATAATCAATCTTTCAAACAATCTAATTCTGTTTATAAAGTTGGTCTTCATACAGGAAAATTACCTGGTGGTAATCGAAGATTTACTGAAGTAGAGAAGAGTGTAATAAATCAATATTGGAATATTACTTGTGATTTTATTAAGACTGAAAAAAATACTAGATTAACATGCCCACAACACGGTATTCAACATAAACGAACACCAGATACATATACATATAAACAACTTTATGAAATGTTTCCTACTTATCCAATGGAAGCTTGGTCAGAAGTATTTTTTGTTACAAGAGAAGCAATAAGATTATTACACTACAAAACTTTTAAAACATCTTTTGGACAAGACAGGAAGACAGCTTTATTTGGAATGTCAGCTGATATGGAAAAAATAAATGAATACGCAAAATTACTTTATGAAAAACCAAAACGTGACAAAAGAAAAATTGCAGACTGGATTGGTGTTTCAGAAGCATATATAAAATACTGGCGTAATAGAAATGATGATGTAGCTAAAATTATTGAACACGGAGAAAGTAAAAGACAAGAAGCTCTTAACAACCCTACAGTTCTTAAATGTTATAGATGTCATGTAGTAAAGCCTGTCAGCGAGTATCACAAATCTAAAAAAACTAGACATGGTTATACATATTCATGCAAAAAATGTAGTGTCGCAGGTGTTGTGTATCACTATGAAAAAAGAAAAGCAGAGTTTGATATTACAAATCTTGCTACTGAAAAAAAATGCACAGTTTGTAAAAGAATCAGGCATCGAGAACATTTTCACATATCTAAAGCACAGTCTGGTGGATTACAAAGTACCTGTATAAGTTGTTCAGAAAAACAAGCTCTTGAACATCCAAAAAGAAAACAAAAATTTATTGATGCAGGATTTACAGAACCATGTCTTTGTAAGACTTGTGAAGAATATTTAGAACCATATAAATTTTATTTAATAAAACCAAATCCAAGATACTTACCTGAACTTACATTGATATCTCAACATTGTAGGGATTGTATTAAAGATGTTGCACATAAAAACAAAGTATCATTCATGGCTCTTGCACAAAGGATGAGAACAGTTACTTCAGACTTTGGAAAAATCAGTCCTGAAATAGTTGTGCAAAAAATAAATATTTCTGAGAAACCAAAGAATAAAGTTTATTCATGGGAAAATTTTATGGCTTTAGTAGAGGAGGAATAATGATAAAGAAATATAAAGTTATTGGTTCATGGTCTCAAACTATGCTTGGTAATCCTGAATTGGTTATCAAAGCAACTAATAGATTGATGGACATGTATCCCCATTTAAATATGCAAGTAATAAAAGTAGAAGAAATAAAGTTAGAAAATTTACAAACAGAAGATAGTTCAATAGACAATGTTGATATGGATATAGAACTAGAACTTGGTAAAGAACAAAGAGGTGAAGAAGAATGAGTGTATATTCAGCTGAAGATTATCCGATAGGAGTTACAGAAATAGCTACATTACTTGATGTAAAGAAAGCAACAGTCAGTCAATGGTTACAAAGAAATGTTTTACCAAAGCCTGACGCATCTGTAAACGGTGGTCGTACCAAAATATGGAAAATGCAGACAATAGTTAAGTGGGCTAATGCCACAGGTAGAAATAATAGAAAAGCAACTATTGATTTTAGTGGTCACTTTCATGATAAAAATAGAAAGTACTGGCGTTATGATGCTTTCGTGACAGAGCCTAGTAATCAATGGGTTGTGTCACCAAATAAAACAGATGGGCTTGGTGATTATATTTGGGAAGAAGAATAATGGATGGACTAATAATATTCATATGCTTTGCAGTTGTTGTTGGGTTTGGATGGTTTGTTATAAATAAATTATAAAAAGTATGTAACCTTTATTAAATCTATTTGGTCTAATAGAGGAGAAACAAAGGAGACTATGTCAATAAAGAGAAAAGATTCACAAACTAAATATTTATATAGAGGTAAAGAATTTATTTTACAATGGGAAGATTCATATTCAATGGATGAAGATGTCTTTACAGGCGAAGTTACAAATAAAAAACTTTTAAGAGCAGGATTGGTGGTGAGACGAAATGTTTAAATATCAAGACTTACTTTATACAGAAAAAGTTGCACCAACTTGGTATAGTCCATTTACAGAATATGCAATGGTTCTATTGTCAGCAATAAATCATGATGTAAAACTTGGAAAGTTAGAATCAGATAAAGCAATGGAGTTTACTCAAGGTTTCATAAACTTTTGTCAAGCACTTGAAAACCAACTCTTCAATGGTAACAAAAAGTTTATGAGAACTTTTATGAATATCATGGAAAGAAACGATGTACCACCTTTACCAGTTCAATATGATATATCAGAATTTTTAGATGAAAAAAATGATAAATTTAAATCTGTAATTCAAGATTGGAAAGATAAAACATACAGATTGATTGATGAGAACATGACAGAAGAAGGCACTGTTCCTGCAGAAAGACTTTTACAAGATGGTCAAACAGCTTTTGTTAGTGCTTCAAACAATCAATATGAAACCTTACTTAATTCAGTAGATGATTTAAGAAAAGAATTTGTTGAGTTACTACACGAACATCAATTGTTTTTTGCTAAACCTAGACATGATAACTTATGGGTTTACTGTGGTGAAATAAATGACCCAAATTATCCAGACACCCATCAATCTATACAAACATTTGTATATAGTAAAGAAGCTTGGAGTCATGCTCATTTTGATAGACAATATGCAAAAGATAATAAGTTTGTTTTAGATGATGATGAGTTTGTCGTAAGTTTTAAATTTTATAGTAAGTATGACGGCAACAAAGGTGAGGCAACATATGATGACGGTTATGCAAATGTTCACTTTGATAAGAACCACATGCCCATAGATATGTTTACTCATTTTAAAGATGATGACACTATGTACAATGCATTCGGAAAAACATTTACAATGTATCAAGAAACCATTGGTAATCATCTTCTTACTAATCAATATTTAGTAGATGAAGCAGTAAAAAATGTTATTGCTTATGTATACAAAGAACTTGGTTACAACTTTATTAGAACATATATGTTGCTAGATGTTTTTACCTTACTAAATACAAGAAGCAATGTATTGCCTAGTGGAGAGAATGTTATAGTCGAAAAGTCAAGTGGTCATCTCA
>CEUR01337250.1_pt1 | contig 10505 bp, 10 predicted proteins | sample 356411 | NCBI WGS metagenome assembly CEUR01 (sample SAMEA2622715, study PRJEB7988) | marine metagenome | biome: marine biome (ENVO:00000447); feature: surface water layer (ENVO:00002042); material: "saline water (ENVO:00002010), including plankton (ENVO:xxxxxxxx)" | depth 5 m
TTTAATTTAGATTCGTAAAAATTGGAAAGTATTTTTCTTTCTCCTGAACCATCCATTCCTTTGTTCTGAACTAAACTTTTCAATGGCTGTACACATAATCCCCCATTTAAAAATATATATTGATACCAATAAATAGCCCAGGTCTCTAATTCTTTTCTTTCATTTCTTATCAATTGTGATTCAAAATCTTTTTCAAATCCGAATACATTAAATCTTCTTCTTTTTTTATTTTCAATAGATGATATTAAATTTTCTGAAAAATTACTATTTTCTACCCATCTATCCTTCCAGGTAGACCATCCCCAACAATTCATTACAGTTGAGAAATAGCTTTTTGATTTCTTACTAAATAGAAATGGATAGTTGTATCCAGAGATATGCATCACTTCAGGGATATTTTTATATTCTGAAAGTGATTTATTCATAAAATACAAAAAACTCTCACTAACTATCAAATCATCTTCTAAAAATATTCCTGTGTCGTAAGTCTCAAAAGTTTTATCAATTCCACTTAAAATATTTTTCTTCAATCCAATATTTGATGGGTTTACGTTAATTTTTTTAGAACGACATCTCCATTCTTTAGAAGCTACATTGATAACTTCTTTATGGAGCTTCTTATCAGATTGAAATTTTACATTGTCGATGTAGAATATTACTTCAGTATCTTCAAATTCTTTGTTTTTTTCTAGTGACTTCAATAGAGCATTCAGCTTTTCAGGTCGATTGTAAGCAAAAATTACTACAGGAGCATTTTCAAAAAGATTATTTATCATTTGTATGCTTTATTCTAATTTTATATGGAAAAGTAAAAAATTAATTTTTAAATTATTAATTTACTTTTTTTATAATAATCATGATGAGACAAATTAAAAATATAATTCGAGATGTTCTCTATGTCTCTAAAATTACGAAGGTTAACAACAAAAAGATTCTTATTTTTTTTGTAACTATCCTTTCACAATTTACAGCGTTAACTGATATTGCAATTATTGCTATTTTTGCTTCTATAATTGCTGATCAATTTACGAATATTGATTTTGTAAATGAAATAATACTATTCATTCTTGACTTTAAAATTATTATAGTTTTTGTTGTATTAGCAAGATTTATTTTTATTTATTATCAACAAGTTTTAATAAAAAATTTAGAGTTTAATGTTAAGCAAAATTTGAAAGTTTATTTGCTAAATGAAATTTTTGAAAAAAGTAATTACTCAGTAGCTGATGCATATTTTTACGTCAATACTTTATCTGGTCACATATCATTTTTCTATTCTAATTTTGCTAGTTTTGCCACAAGCATATTACAGATAATAATCTATGTTATATACCTCCTAATGGTTGACCTGCAATCTATTGGAATATTTTTATTAGGAGTGGTAATTCTTATATATCCGATAAGAATACTTATTTCATCTGCAAGATCATATATGGATAAAACATATTACAAAACACAAGATGCGAACAGAGAAATTCAAAGAGTGGTTGAAAATATGTTCCTGATAAAGATACTTAAAAAGGATAAATATGAATTAGATAGGTTTAAGGAGACAACTAGACAACTTTACAGCAACCTACTTTTAAATTACAAACTCGGTATTGTAAATGGTTTTTTACCGAGCTTTTTAACTCTTATAACTTTGTCAATAGTATTAACGATCGGGACTTTTACTAAAAATATTACTCTTGATTTTATTGGGGTTACATTAAGATTATTTCAGTCTCTTGGTCAACTTACAAATGCAATGAATCAAATAATAAATTCACATGTTCATATCGAAAAATTTTACAAGTTAGATAAAAATAAAATTGAGTTAAATAAACAAAACTTTGTTATACACGAGAAAAAAACAATAGATTTTGAAAATATCTCTTTCAAATATTTCAATAGTGATTTAAATATATTTGATAATGAGACGTTCTCAATAGCTAAAGATAGCCATGTCTTAATTACAGGCCCTAATGGTTCTGGTAAAAGCACTCTATTAGGTTTAATTGCTGGTGTTTTCTTTGCAAATGAAGGAAAAGTGAAATTATTTTCAGACAAATTAGGTTATATTGGTGCAACACCTTTAATTTTTGAATCAACTTTAAAAGATAATATATTGTATGGCAATGATAAAAAGATCAAAGATGAAGAAATATTTTCATATTTAAAATTACTTGATACATTCAAAGAAGAGGAAAATTATGACTTGGAAAGAGTTATTAATAATAAAAGTTTATCATCAGGTCAAATGCAAAAAATTGCATTTATAAGAGCACTACTTTCTGAAATAGATATATTGCTTTTAGATGAAGCAACTGCAAATTTAGATGATAAATCAAAGAAAAAAATATTTCAATTATTAAAGGATAGAAACGTAACAATCGTAAATTCTACTCATGATCCAGAAAGTTTTGGAAAAGTTGATTTCAATCTAAAAATAAATATTGTCGATGAAAAAAGAGAAATTGTTTTAACTTAGAATATTTAAATTTGATACCTTAATTTAGTAAATCTATTTAAATTTTTCTTACTTGCTCCTTGAAAGTGAATATTTCCAATTGCTATTTTTTTATCATCTATGATATTTCTAATATATCCATTTGAATATATTTTCAATTTTTTTCTTTTCATCTCATAGTTTTTATTAGCTTTATACCCTTCGCTAGTATTGATATGATTGATAAAAACTATTTCGTTACCTAATTTATCTAAAAAAGGAATAAGCAGATTTTGAATTTTCATTTTTCCTTCAGTTAAAAGTAAAAAATAAAGTGTCATATCACAGATTCCTCCTGCAATATTTTTTTCTTTATGATACTTAATTTTGTCTTCAATTAAGCCAAATTTTGTTTTATCTATGTATATATCTTGAAAAAGCTTTGTGAACTCGTCACAAAATTTTCTATTAATGAGGCTTGAATGGATGGATGCTGACATTCTATATTGGTCTTCTTGATTAGGAATAATGTATGCAATTTCCTGATTAAAACTTAGATCGTTTACATTTTTTAAAAGAATATTGTCACTATCAGAATAGAAAATTCTTTCAAGGTTATATTCTTTCATAAATTCATTTAAGATAAAAATTCTTGCAAAACAAAACCATTCAAACTCAAAAGAGTTAGAGCTATAATTCTTAAAGTTTTGATAAAAGTACTTAATTTGATTTAAATTTTCAAATCTTGTTATATTTACAAATTTTATATTATTACTAATATTTTCAAGCGGCTTTAATGAATCATCTCCAATTAGATAAACATTATTATGTTTTGAAGTTATCTTTAGATTGTATTTTAAATAGGGTTGATAACCTTTATGAATAAAGACACAACTTAAATTTTCATTATTCATATTGTTTTATTCTAAAACAATTAAAAAATCAACATTAAACAATTTGTATCAATATAAATTAGACTATTTGTCAGGATTATTAAAAATAATCACCAGATGACAAAAACAATGCAACATGAAATAATTACGATTACGAGCAAATGGTATACAGATTACACATTAAATATGCTTTTATCGTTGAAAGAAATAAATCTCGACGGCAAATTAAATGTTTATTGTTTAGATAATGAATCTTATGAATACCTAGGTGAAAAAGGATTTAATTCATTTAAGGTAGAAACTAAATATAAGATAACAAATAAGCCAACACAGTTTGGGACAACTGAGTTCAATACTTTTATGTTTTATAAAATGAAAGTTATAAAAGATTCTCTATTTAATAATGATCTAGTTTTATATACTGATGGAGACGTTGTATTTAAAAAAGATTTTGTAGAAATCTTATCTAAATTTCAAAATTTAGACTTAAAAGCAATCAAAGATTTTAATATTAAAAATCCAAACAAAGTTTCTATTTGTGCAGGGTTTATGGTTTTGAAATCAAATTTCAAAATAAAGCGACTTATGAATCCAAATATTATTTCAAAAAAGAATTTTCAGATTCAAGATCAGGAATTAATTAATTCTAGAAGAAAATGGCTGAATTATGATTACTTTAATCAAGAAAAGTATTGTAATGGTAGTTTTTACATAGAAAATCATAAAATTTTGGATCCAACTGTTATCCACTTTAATTACATAGTTGGTGACAATAAAAAAGATATTATGAAAAAGTATAATTCTTGGTATCTTTAAAATTTAAAAAAATAAATTACAACACTATGCTAAAGATGAAATTATGAAAATTGAAACAGGTATTTTGCTGGCTGGTGGAACTGGCTCACGAATGTTTCCCTCCACAAAAATAGTAAACAAACATTTGATGAATATTTACGATAAACCTATGATTTATCATTCTTTATCTATTTTATTATTGCTTAAAATTAAAAAAATAATAATAGTTGTTGATGACAACACTCTTGAAGAAGCTAAAAAACTTATTGGAAATGGTTCTGAATTTGGAGTTGAAATAAAATATGTTTTGCAAGATAAACCACTTGGTCTTCCTCATGCAATAAATAATGTTCAAGCAATGTTGGAGGGCGTTAAAAAATTTGTTGTTGTTTTAGGAGATAACTTTTTATTTGGAAGGGAATTTTACAGTAATTTTTACAATTTAATTGATATAACTAAATCTAATATTTTTTTCCAAAAAGTTAATAATCCCCAGGACTTTGGGATCATTGAAATGGATGAAGAAAACAAATTGGTTAACATAGTCGAAAAGCCAAATAAGTACATTTCAGATTTGGCAGTTACGGGAATTTATACCTTTGATGAAAGTTTTTTTTCTTATTTTAAAGAAATAAAGAAATCTGATCGTAATGAATACGAAATTACAGATATTTTAAAACTTTATCTTTTGAACAAAAAACTTAATCATGTTTACCTTGGTAGAGGAATGACATGGATGGATATGGGAAATTATGAATCTTTGTTAAATTGTTCAAATTTTGTAAGAACAATACAAGAGAGACAAAATATTTTAGTTAATTCACCTCATGAAATTTCTTATCGTAATGGTTGGATAGAAAAACAAGACATTGAAAATATATATAAACAGAATAAAAATTCAGCTTACTTCATAGAACTGTATAAAAATATAGATTCAAATTTTTAAGTATTGAATATTTTGCTTATAAAAGAATACCTTTTTATTAATTCATTGAAGTTACTATAAAAAAAATTGTTAAATTTACTATCTAATATGTCTTTATACATATTTTTAAATTGATCTGATTTATCTAAGGTTTCAAATAATTTTTCATTTTTTTCATTTATTAAATAATATTCATAACTTAGACTTTCATTTTTACTGAATATAAAAGGGAAAACATATTGAAAATTTAAAGAATTAATCTCAAGGTAATTTTCATACTCTACGCCAAGGCCCCATTCTGCAGTAATATTTTTAATACTATTGTTTTTAAACGTTGCAATACCGCCCAAATCAACTTCAAAATCGCTATTGTAATATAAATTGCTGTCTGTTAACTTCAAGTTTTCGCCAAAAATACTTGAGATTAATGAGATAGGATAAATTCCCTGATCAAGTAGAGATCCGCCTCCAAATTTTTTTTTATATCTGTAATGCTCGAAATCAGCATGGGGAACTTTAAAGGAACATTTAATACTTTTAATAATTTCATTCGAAGTTATATTCTGGATTTTTTTTAATACAGGGTGATGAAAATACATAAGAGATTCAAAAACCTTTTTATTTTTATATTTCTTTTCAAAACTAACATCTTTTAAAAAATTAAAGTTTGATGAAATTGGTTTTTCAATAAGATGTTTGTTTGAAAAATCATAATATTCATAAAAATTTTCAAGATGAATGTCTGGTCTTGTTGCATAGATAATTAATTCGTAATTACTATCTAGAGAATTATATTTATCATTTTTGTTAAAATAGTTGATCCTATTGTCATTAACTTTATAGTGAATAACTTCATTAAAAACTATGTCGATTTTTGAAACAGAATCTAGCTGTATCAGTGATGGAATAATTCTTTTATTAGCGTGTTGACCATTACCAACAAGTAGTATATTCATTTTAAAAGTAAATTAACCTCGATAAATGTGGATTAACTAACGAATTTGAATCTATAAGCTCTACTATCTGAAAAAAGCTTAACCACATAAAATCATCATTAATTATTTCAATATCTTTATACTCAACATTTTTAACAAGACCTAGGTTTCTTTTCTTTAGAAATTTTCCTCCATCTTCAGCCAACCAATTATTAAATAAATAATTTTTTTTATCTTCATAATCATTAAAAAATTCAGAATAATATGGCTTTCTTCCTCCATGTTCTTGGTTAAAATTTGAAAATGTAGCTTGTAGGGTTGGTCCGAGTTGAATTAAACCATAATTGCCAGGTTCAAATCTTGCTTGAACTAAATAATGAGGAAGATCATCGATTTTTGTTCTTACTAGACCCAACAGTCCACCTTTGTAATTAAATTCTTTGACGATAGGTTGATCCCAACCTTTACTTCCAATTTCTCTGTTGGCATTACTTCCAACTCTTACCCCAACAATTGAGAAGAATTTACCTGAGCTATGATTTAAATTTCCTTCCGAATCATATTTCCATCCTTTGGTTTTATTAATTGGTATCTCTTTTACACTCGATTGAAATGCATTTTTTCTTTCTTTTATCCACTGTTTGATATCTTCTTTGTTGTGAACAATGTTGGTACAACTAATTTGTTCAGAAAGTTTTTCTGCTCGGTATATTGATAATTTTGGATTAATTTTTTTTATTTTATTTAGATTTTCAATATAAATTTCTTTTTTGGTTCTTTCATCCATAAATACCATTTTTGACTATTAATATAAGTTTTGTGAAAATTATTGTAACAGGTTGTTTTGGATTTATTGGATTTAATTTTCTTAGATATATTCAGAAAGAACTCCCAGATGAGATACAAATCACTGGAATAGATAATCTAAACAATACATGTTCAATAAAGAACATGGAGTTATTTAAAGACAAAAATTTTCATCATGTAAACCTAGATATCAATAATATATCTGAATTAAAAAATCAAAATTATGACATTCTGATCAACTTTGCTGCAGAGTCACATGTAGATAATTCAATATCAAATCCAATAGGATTTGCAAATACTAATGTTTTGGGGACAATGAGCCTGTTGAATTATGCTTTAAAAAATAATATAAATAGATTTATTCACATTTCGACAGATGAAGTTTATGGGAGCTCAGAAAATGGTTATTTCAGAGAAAATGAAAAATTTAATCCCTCGTCGCCTTATTCTGCGTCAAAAGCATCTGCTGAAAATTTCTGTAATGCCTACAGAAAAACTTATGAACAAAATATTGTTATTTTAAGACCATGCAATAATTATGGATCTTTTCAGCAACCCGAGAAACTAATACCATTCAGCATCTTACAATTACTAAACGATAACAACATAGAAATTTATGGAAAAGGTATAAATATTAGAAATTGGATAAATGTTAAGGATACTTCAAGAGCAATACTGCATGTAATTGAAAAAAAAGTAAATAACCAAGATTTAAATATCAGCACTGATTATTTTTTAGACAACATTACACTCGCAAAAAAAATTGTGAAATCTATGAATTTAGATGAAGAAAGAATATCTTTTATAGAGGATCGACCAGGACACGATTTTAGATACGCCGCTGATAATTCAAAAATTTTATCGACAGGTTGGAAACCAATAGAAAATTTTGATACTTCTTTGGAAAATATAATAGATTGGTATCAGTCAAACGAAAAGTGGTGGAAAATAAACTATGAAGATACCCTCGCTAAACGAAGTAAAAGATTTCTTATTGAATAAACATTAATGTATAGAATTTTTCAAAAGATACTAATTAGATTTATCAAATTGTTTTTAGTTGAGCAAGAGAATCTTAAATTATATGGAACTCAATATGGTGGTATGGTCATTCAAGAAAGTGAAGATCTTAGAGAATCATATATTTTATCAGCGGGATCTGGTGAAGACTTAACTTTTGATATTGAATTAATAAATAAATTTAATTGTAAAATTTATTTAATTGACCCAACTCCTAGAGCGATAAAATATTACCAAGTGATTGTAAACAACTTTGGTTCTCATAAGGAAAAAGAATATTCAGGAAAAGGTTTTGAGGATCCAGGTGTTTATGATCTATCTAATGTCAATAAAACAAATTTAAAGTTAATTAAAAAAGCTCTATTTATAAACGATAACTTAGAATTAAATTTTTATGAGCCCCCAAACAGCGAACATGTAAGTTATAGTCTCGAAAATTGGCAAGGAAATTACTCTAAAAAATCAAAATCTATAATAGTAAAGTCAATAACAATTAAATCAATAATGAGAAAAGAGAAGATTGAAAATATATCACTGTTGAAATTAGATATCGAAGGATCAGAGGTAGAAGTCCTGAAGAATATGTTAAAAGATAAGATATACCCAAATCAATTGGCTGTTGAATTTAGTAATTTGTGGAATAAGCAATTCAAAACTACTTTTAAATTCATTGATATTTTTATAAGACTTTTAAAAAATGGGTATCAAGTTGTTGATATCAGAAGATATCCTAATTTCTTATTTATAAGAAAATAAATTACCAATATGCACCATCCTCGAGCATTTTACTAAATTCTGGTACTTCATTTTTATTAGGTCTTTTCCAGTATTCTCCTCCATACCATGAATATTTTTCAAAATTTTTATCCCATCTCTTACCTTTAATCCCATATAGAATTTGATTTGATCCACCAAGGTGAATCGAGGTTTTACCCATACTTCGTATGTATTCGCCAATTATTAAGGAGAAGCCACCGTAACCAATTGTTGCCACATCGAAATCGACTTTATTGATTTCGTCCATTACTTTATCTAATTTAATTTTCCAGCTAACAGGTTTTTTTCCTTCTAAGATTTCTGGATATGATGCTTGTACTGTATAGAGCTGACCAATATGAGCTTTATTCCATATATATTTATAGTTTTCGATATTTTCTTTTATTGATTTACTGAAAGGTGAAATACATAATACTTTTTTATCTCCAAGAAAATGATGCCATCCATTGCTACCTAAAGTAAATGGCTCGAGACCAATAAATGATTTTGATAAGTTTTTTTTTCTTTTGATATTGCCCAACAATTTTTTATCAGAATCGCTCCACTGTAATAAAAAGTCAGTATTTTTAATAGCCTTAATGTATATTTCTGACCAGTTTTGAAAATCAGAATCATTTCGAATATAAATTCCAGCACTAGTGTAAAGCAGATCATCATATTTTTTTGAAATATAGTCAAAGTCATGTCCATCTAAATAATGATTTATATAACTAGATTCTACACTTCCAATCTTGCCAAAACTTTTTGAGTCGTTATTTAAAATCGAGTTAATTATCTCATCATTGATATTTATTCGTTTAAATATTTTTTCTAAAATAAAGTCCATCTTTCCTTTGATATGTTTCATTTATAAACCAGTAATTACCCCTTATAGAATATAAAAGCTTGAAGTTATTTAAATTTAAAATATTTTTTAAACTATTATCACGTTCTAAATGTTCGGTATGTTTTTCGATAATTATTAACTTTATTGGAAACTTAAAATCAATTGACTCAATTATTTCAAGTTCAGATCCCTCTGTATCTATAAACATTACATCTAAATACTCAAATTTTGAATTTGTGATTATGTCACTCATTTTTTTATTTTGAACATAAAAAGGTTTCCATTCATTATATTTCTTAATATCAGTAGAAATATTTCTTGTAGTTCCAGCCTCCAAATTATTTCCGATAAATTCCACCATTTCTTCTTTTGAGTTTGTTACTGCATAATTAAATAATTTGTTCTCACTTCTGTTTTTTTTGAGTTCATTAAACTTATCGATTTGCGGTTCGATTAATATTCCTAAAAAATCAAAATCAGTCTCTAAAAAATATGAATTACTAAAAGTAATACCATCATAAGCTCCAATTTCTAAAAATTTACCGTTTTTAACGTTTTCTAACTCAAATAATTTAAGTAGATATTTATCTTCATTTTGTTGTGAATGGAAATTAAATTTAAAATATTTTAAACCAAATATCAAAAACAAAGATATAGATATTTTTAAATTATCTTTTTTAACATTAAGAAATCGATAGAGATTGAAGTCTTGATATCTCCAATAAAATTTTTTAAGACTATTAATCATATTTAAAAATAAGTAGATAAAAAATTAAGGTTTTACCCTTGAATCAATTCTAAGAACTAATCTCTTGTTAGCACCTAAAACTTGGCCAGCTTTATGAGTTATATTTGTATCAAATATTACCCCTGTACCTTTAGGACCTGTTACCTCATCAATTTTTGATAAATCATCTACCTCAACTATATTTTCTTCTTTTAATTGTTCTCTTGACAACAATTCTTCTTGTAATTTTGTATTCCATTCTTTTTTAGCAAAAGTAATGCCCCCATCTCCTTCATATACATCCCTTAGATAGATCATAAATTTTAAATATCTAGTTTTATCAAAATGTAATTTGTACGGAAGAACATCTAC
>CEUR01081532.1_pt1 | contig 10487 bp, 10 predicted proteins | sample 356411 | NCBI WGS metagenome assembly CEUR01 (sample SAMEA2622715, study PRJEB7988) | marine metagenome | biome: marine biome (ENVO:00000447); feature: surface water layer (ENVO:00002042); material: "saline water (ENVO:00002010), including plankton (ENVO:xxxxxxxx)" | depth 5 m
TATTAAGATCAGAGATTGCAACAAGATATGCTAATTGTGAAGTGCATATATATGGTGACCCAGCAGGTGACTTTAGATCTCAAACAGATGAATCAACACCTTTTCAGGTTTTAAGAGGTGCAGGTTTGAGTGCTAGACCAACTCAAAGTAATGATGTTGCATTGAGGATTGAGTCTGTGGCATCTGTATTAAATAGAATGGTAGATGGCTTATCAGGGATTTTGATTGACTTTAGGTGTAAAGAATTGGTAAAAGGGTTTGAGGGAGGTTATCAATATCGTAGACTTCAGGTTTCAGGAGAACGATATGAAGATAAACCTTTGAAGGATAGATACTCACATATCCATGATGCTTTGCAGTATTTAATGTTAGGGTCAGGTGAGGGAAGGCAGGTACTAGGCATGAATAAAAAGATAGAAACATTTAATGCTAGAGTAGAGTATGATGTCTTTAATCGTAGACCTAAAGCTAAACGTAGAGCAGGTTTATGGTCAAGAATGTAAGGAGAGTCTAATGTGTTTACCTAGAGGCGGCTCAAGTCCACCCCCACCAACTAAAGCAGAAAAAGAAGCTGAGATGGAAACAGAAGCTCAAAAAGAAGTTGAAACTCAAAAGAGAGCAGATGCAAGACAAGATGTTCTTGAAGAAAATATTACTCGTAAAAGGAAAGGTAGTGGTAGAAGATCATTGCTACGAGGCTCAGGTGGTGGCATAGGTTTCTACAACGAATATGATAACTAATGCACGAAAAGACTGTAGAAAGATTAATCCAAAACTATGAGAAAGCTAAATCTCATAGACTACACTTTGAAGATGTTTATGATGAAATATTTGATTTTTGTCTGCCACAACGTCAAGGTTTTAAAACTGTAACGATTGGTGAAAGACGAGATGACAGAATATTTGATGAAACAGCAGTTGTAGGTATTCAAGAGTTTGCATCAAGATTACAGTCTGGATTAACTCCTAACTTTGCTAGATGGGCAGATTTTGTTACTGGTCAGGAAGTTCCTGAAGCAGAAAGAGATGATGTTAATAATGCATTAGATGCAGTAACAGATTATGTATTTGAAATATTACAGACCTCAAACTTTGCACAAGAGATACATGAGTGCTTTATAGACTTGGCACTTGGTACTGCTGTGCTTTGTGTTATGGAAGGTGATGCAGTAAATCCTATTAGGTTTCAATCTATTCCATTACCACAAGTTGTATTAGATACTGGACCTGATGGTAAGGTAGATCATGTATATCGTGAAAGACACATCAAGAATGAAGATCTTATAGTTGCATATCCTAATGCTATATTCACACCTAAAATGTTAGAAGATATGACTAAGAATCCTGATGGTAAGACTAAAATATTAGAAGTATCTTGTAAGTTATATGATGATCCTAATGAAGAAAAGTATGGTTATTATGTCATAGATCAAGGTAATAAAGAAATGATTATGGCTGAAACATATAAAGGTGTTGGATCAAATCCATTTATAGCTTTTAGATGGAGCAAGGCAAGTGGCGAGATATATGGCAGAGGTCCTGCCTTAAATGCTCTTAGTGCGATCAAGACTTGTAATCTTACAATAGAAATGGTTTTAGAAAATGCACAGATGGCTATATCAGGCATCTATCAAATAGATGATGATGGTGTTATTAATGTTGATACAATAAACTTAGTCCCTGGCACAGTCATTCCAAAAGCACCGAACTCACAAGGATTACAACCTATTAGAGCGGCAGGTTCTTTTGATGTGGCAAATTTAGTTTTAAATGATATGAGGAATAATATAAAGAGAGCTTTGTATAATGATATGCTAGGTGATCCTAATAAGACACCTGCATCAGCTACAGAGGTTGCAGAAAGAATGGCAGATCTATCAAGAAAGATAGGATCAGCTTTTGGTAGATTGCAATCTGAGATGGTGCAACCATTATTACAAAGAGTTGTCTACATATTACAAAAGCAGGGTCGAATAGAAATGCCAACAGTTAATGGTAGGGAAGTTAAAATTCGTAGTGTTTCTCCCCTAGCACAAGCACAAAGCAATCAAGATATTGTTTCTCTAAATCGTTTCCTACAAACTGTGGCAGGATCATTCGGTCCTGAGATATTAAATATACTTATATCGTCAGAAGAAACTGCACTCTATTTGGCAAAGAAGTTTGGTGTACCTGATAATTTAATTAGAGATGCAGATGAAAGAGAACAATTAATTAGATCAGTACAGCAGATGCAACAGATGCAACAACAAGGAGAGCTACCTAATGCCGCAACACTTGGGGGTTGACGGATATCCTAGACCTAAAGAACAAGACGAACAAATTTCTAAAGTCATAGAATCAGTTTTTAAAACTCCAAATGGTTTGGAGATGTTACAGTATTTAAAGTCAATAACTATCGAGGCAGTTAGTGGTGCTAATATTTCAGATGCAGAACTTAGACATTTGGAAGGGCAACGATATTTAGTGGCTTTAATAGTCAAAAGAATCAATCATGCAGTGAGGTTAAAAAAATGAGTGAAGAACAAGCAACACCAATAGAACAAACAGAATCAGCTACAGAAACCCCAACTGAAACAAGTGTGCCTCCCACATCTGTTGACTCTGTAGCTGAACCAACTAGACCATCTTGGTTAAATGAAAAGTTCGAAACTGGAGAGGACTTACAAAAGTCATATGATGAACTTGCATCTAAACTTGGCAAAAGCAAAGAAGATGTGAAGAATGAAGTCTTGCAAGAACTTGAAACAGAAGCCTATGCTAATAGACCTGCAAGTGCAGGTGATTATATTATACCTGAGATATTAGATGAAGGTGAGGCGGCAACTAATCCTTTACTGAAATGGTGGTCAGAATATTCTTGGAACAATGGTTTATCACAAGAAGAATTTGATGAAGGTATTACTAAATGGGCAGAGTATAATACTTCTGATGAACCTGATCTTGAACAAGTGAAAAAAGATTTAGGTGATAATGCTAATCCAAGAGTAGAAGCAGTGCAGTTATTTATGAATAAGTTTTTTCCTGAAGAACTACAAGATGCTGTGGCACAGCTTGGCACAAGTGCAGAAGGTATAAAAGCATTAGAACTTATACAAAGATCAATGCAACAAACAGCACCTAATGCTCAGGCATCATCACCATCTAAAGTAACTATTGAAGATCTTATGGCTAAGATGCGAGATCCTAGATACTATGATCCTGCAAGAAGAGATAAAGCATATGTTCAAGAAATAACAGATGGCTTCAAGAGAATTTAATGGCGAGGGTATCTATGATGGATACCCTATAGTCAAATCACATATAAAACATTTAAACTATCTACAAAACAATATGCGAGATGCAGATGTTCGTGAGTGCATGATACATGGATCTACACCTTTTCGTGCTTTGATGGCAGGTATAAGAGAACCGAATAGTGAAAGTTTTACTGTATTAGTTGATGGACAACCTGCATTTATCTTTGGTTGCAATCCTATTATGGATAATATGATAGGTAAAATATGGGCATTAGGCACATATGATATATATAAAATACAAAGAAAGTTTCTTAAATGGTGTGTACCAGTAGTAGATTACTTTCAAAATAAGTATTATCAGCTAGAAAATGTAGTACCTGCTGACCATAATAAGACTTTACAATGGTTAGATTATATAGGTTTTGAGGTTATAGAAGAGCCAATATTAATGAATGGTTTTGCTGTTTTACGATTTGTACGTTGCAAAGGTAAAAAAATTTTGGTAAATAAAGAATATAGCCCAGTTTGTAGCTGATAGCCCTAACGGATAACTAGATGAAGCTAACATTGGATAACTAGAAAAAATGTAACTTTAACTTTTTAGTGGAGAACTGAAATGGCTAATACAATAGATACAGCCTTTATTACCCAGTTCGAGACCGAAGTGCATTTAGCTTATCAAAGAATGGGTAGTAAATTAAGAAATACTGTCCGTACTGTAGCAAATGTATCAGGAAATACAGCAAGGTTTCAGAAAATTGGTACTGGAACTGCGAGTACTAAATCTCGAAATGGACAAGTAACACCAATGGAACTAGCACATACAACTGTAGATGTAACAATGCAGGACTTCTTTGCCGCAGAGTTTATCGACAAGTTAGATGAGCTAAAGACCAATATAGATGAGAGGCAAGCTGTAGCAACAAGTGCGGCGGCGGCTCTTGGAAGAAAAACTGACGAGTTGCTTTATACTGCAATGGATTCAGGTGCTAATAGTACACAGATACATGACACAAGTTCTGCTGTTGAAAAAGCAGATTTGCTTACTGTATTTGAAACTTTTGGTACTGCAAACATTCCAGAAGATGGTGGCAGATATATTGCTATGCACCCAAAGGGATATGCTGACTTATTTAATATAAATGAGTTTGCATCATCAGACTTTGTTGGTGAGCAAAACTTACCTTTTGCAGGTGGCATGACAATGAAAGAGTTCTTAGGATTTAAGATCTTTTCTACTGCGGCTATCACAGCAGGTAAGAATATGGCATATCATACTACTGCTGTTGGTTTAGGTATTGGTGCTGATGTAAGTACAGAACTAAACTACATTGCAGAAAAAGTATCTCATTTAGCAACCTCAATGATGTCTATGGGTGCTGTTGTTATTGATAACAATGGTGTCTATGAACTTCTTGATAATAATTAAGGGAGGTTTAAATGGCTTATAGTGCAAGTGGTTTACACAGAATGGCAGGTGCTAGTGGAGTACAGTTATTCATCTATCAAACAACAGATGCGATTGGTGCTGTAAATACAGCAGGTTATTTTAATAATGCCGCACCTATGTTGAATGTTAGAGATCTAATAATTGTTATGGATACTAATACACCAACAACACATTTCTGTACTGTTTTATCCAATACTGGATCAGTGGTTGACGTTTCAGACGGAACTGCTGTAGCAGAAACAGACGGAGATTAGGAGTAGGGGGAGCAATCCCCCTATCTTTATATGACAAGTACAAGAGCAAATTCAGCAATAGATATAGCATCAAGAGCCTTGGTTCTTATAGGTGCAGAGCCTATTACTTCATTTGACTCTTCTAGTACAGAGGCTTTAGTGGCAACTAATATGTATGAAGATACAGTTAGAGCCATGCTGTCTACAGCAAGATGGAGATTTGCAACAGAACAAGCTGTGCTTGTAGAATTATCTGACACACCTACTGGTAGATTTGATATAGCACATCAACTTCCAAGTAATTTATTAGTTTTACATGGTATTACTGTGAACGACAATCTTATAGAGTTTACAGTATATGGTGACAAAGTATTTAGTGATACTACTTCATCAGATACATTAGTAGCAGACTTTACATTTAGAGCAGATGAAGTTGATTTTCCATCATACTTTTCTTTAGCACTACAGTATTCATTGGCATCTATCTTTGCTACATCAATAGCTAGAGATGATAGACTTATGCAGTTGATGGAAACAAAAGCTAATCAACTTATGGCAAAAGCTAGAAACATAGATGCACAGCAACAAACAACAAGAAAATTAGTTACATCAAGATTTATTTCTAATAGGAGAAGTTAAATGGCTAGAGTAAGAGTGCCATTAAATAACTTTCAGTTTGGAGAGATAAGTCCTTCTTTAACATCAAGAACAGATACTAAAGTATATACTAATGCAGGTGAGCAGGTTAGAAACTTTTTTATTAGATCTGAAGGTGGTTTGAAGAAAAGAACTGGCACAAAACGTATTGCAAACTTTGGTAGTAATCCTGCATTTACAGCACTAGCTAGTCTAAGGCAGAGTGTAAGAATAGAACCATTTATATTTTCAGATGATGAAAAATACATAATAGCATTTAGTAATACAAGAATAGAGATATTTCAGATTAGTCCTACTGATGGAACTGTATCATCTATACAAGCAATTACTGGACAGTCATGGTTAGTAAACACAACATCAGATCCATACTTAGAAGAGATTACTTTTGCACAACAAGGTGATCTAATGTTTATATGTCATAATACTTTTCAGACTAGAATACTAGAAAGAACTGGACTTACTACATTTGCAGTATCTACATTTAACTTTGATACATCAAGAGATGGTAATGATATCTTTCAGCCATACTTTAGTTTTCAGCCATTAGGCATGACTATAACTGCAAGTGGCACTACTGGTAGTGTTACTCTTACAACATCAGCAGATTATTTTGTATCTGGTCATGTAGGTACTGATCTATTGATAGGTGAAACAAGATGTAGAGTAACTGGATTTACAAGTGCTACACAAGTTACTGCTACTGTAGGTGGTACGTTAAGACAGCAACTTGAGATAGATAGTCTTAAAACTTTTGAGGGTAGTGGTACAGTTAGAGTGACAAAGGCTTTGCATGGTTTAGCTGTTGGAGCATCAGTTACCTTTGAAAGATCAGGTGCAGTAGGTGGAATAGCTAACAGCAATATAAATGGTTCAAGAACTATTACTGCTGTTCCTGATGAAAATACATTTGAGTTTACAGCAGGTAGCAGTGCTACTGCTACATCTAGTGCTATAGGTGGTGGTAGTCCTCGTATTGTAACTGGTGCGGCTACTACTGAGTTTAGCGAGATGTCTTATTCACCTCTTCGTGGTTATCCTGCGGCAGTTACGTTTCATCAAAATAGACTTTGGTTTGGTGGCACTTTGGCACAGCCTGATGGTATATGGGGTAGTAAATCAGGATTGTTTTTTAACTTTGATGTTGCAGATGCACAAGATAATGATGCTTTAGATCTTACTGCTAATGTAGGTGAAATATTTTCTATTAGACATTTAGTATCTAATAGAGATCTACAGATATTTACTACTGGTGCTGAATTGTTTATTCCTACTGTTGCTAACAAACCAGTTACACCATCTAATGCACAGATTAGAAGGCAGACACCTTTTGGATCTAGCTTTGTAAAACCTACAGTGTTTGATGGTGCTACTCTGTTTATACAAAAAACTGGCAGTGCATTAAGAGAGTTTTTATTCACAGATGCAGAAAGTGCATATACATCTGTAGCTGTATCAGGTCTTGCACCACATCTTATATTAGATCCAGTACAACAAACATCTATCAAAGGTGCTTTGAATAGAAGTGAGTCTTATGCTTTTCTTATAAATAATGATGGCACTATAGCTGTGTTTTATTCAGTAAGAGGAGATCAAAAAGCAGGGTGGAGTCTGTGGGATACACAAGGATTATGGCATAGTATCTGTGCAGTACATGAAAGATTGTTTGTAGTCTGTGCTAGAGATGATGGCTCAGGTACTACTAAGTTGTTTTTAGAAGAGTTCCAAGATGATATGCCTATGGATTTTTGTAATACATTTAGTGGTAGCTCAAGTGTCTTTGGTAGTTTAGGTTCTCATTTTGCAAATAATGCTGTAGTGAAAGCTACAAATGGTAATGATTTCTTAGGTGAGTTTACAGTAGCAAGTGGTGAGATAGATGCTAGTGCTGTAAAGAGTGGATTAAGTCAGGCATTTATAGGATATGCTTTTACTCCTACTCTAAAAACTTTACCTATAGATGCGGCTATACAAGGTGGACCTTTAACTGGAGAGCCTAGACAAATACCTAAAGTCATATTAGATTTACATTCAACACTTGCTGTTAGTGTGCAAGGTCCAAGCACAACATCAACAAGTAGAGATTTGGTTATAAGGAATACAACGGATACTGTAACTGGTGGCTTTATGGAAAGATCTGCTGTAACTGGTAAAGAAGAATTTAGGTTATTAGGATATAGTCGTGATCCTAGAGTTATAGTATCACAGTCTTTTCCTTTGGATTTACAGATTAATGGAATGATAGTAGAGGTGGCATTTTAATATGGGATTACCATTAGCATTAGCAATAGGCTCAACAGCAATAAGTTTTTTTGGTTCAATGAGTGCGGCAAAAGCTGCCAAACGAGAAGCGGCTTTACAACGTAGGCAACTTCAAAGACAAATAGAAGGCGCACAGTTAGCATCTTTGCAAGATCATAATAATCGTATGGCAAACTTACAAGTTTTCTTAGGAACAAATGATGCATTATCTGGAATATCAGGTAGAGATATGGGATCAGATAGAAGCTATAAAGCTATACAAGAAAGAGCTAAAACACAAATGGCTACTGAAACAGATCGTAAGTTTTTACAATCATTAAATGAACAAGCTAGATTATCACTGGCACAAACAGTAGCTATGGAAAAAGGCAGGAACTTATCAAGAGCATATAGGTATCAAGCATTTGGCACATTGTTTAGTGGAGCAATGAAAGCACAACCTTTAATGGCAGGGAGTGCTACTACTGGTCAACCTAATTATGGATTTACTCCATCAACATCAGGATTACGTTAATGGTACAGTTTTTAAAAGCAAAACCTACATCATTTATTAACAAACCTGTCGGTGTTGTTAGTACAGATATGGGTGGCAAAGAAGCGGCTAATACTTTAGCAAGTGTAGCTAACAATATTGCTACACAAGCCTTTGCTAGAGCTACAGCAGATCAAGAAAAGTTTGGTAAAAATTATGCTAGATCTATGAGTATAGATGTAAGAGATGGTAATGGTAACTTACAATTCAAACCAATAGATTCTACATTAAGTGATGTTGCTAAAGCAAGTGCAGAGCCAATAGTAAGACAAAGATATGGTGAAGCATTACGTTTAGATATTAATAATGCAATTATGGATATAAGACGTAACTCAAAAACTTCAGCAGAGTTTAAACAAAATGTTGAAGTTAGAATGGGAGAGTATCTAAAAGATGTAAAGCGATTTGGTGGCAGTGATTATGAAGGTGTTATTACACAAGATATTGCTAAAGTATCATCACAACACTTTCAGGATATGGCAACTAATGAATTTAATGATGCTCAGAAAGTAGCCGCAGTAAATAAACAGTCAATAATTACACAAACAAATAATGATTACATTACATCTATTGCTGATAGTGTCAGAGCAAATAGCAACCTAACTGGTGACAACAGTATTGCAGAACTAACACAAGAATTAAATGTATCTAAGTTTATTATAGATAAGTTAGTACAAGATAATAATGACAATCTATTTGAAAATAATCAGAATCCAAGCATACATGGAGCAGAGTTTAGAAAGATAAAATCTGCTACAGTTAAAGGTCTTATGAGAGGTTTAATTGCAGGTAAAGATGGTAAATTTTTAAGAGCAGTAAGACAAAGTGTCTTAAATGGTAAGGATACAATAGATCAAAATGGTAAACAGTTATTAACTAAATATGAACAACAAGTATTACAATTAATAAAAGATCAAAATAAAGATGACTATGCTTTAGATGAATTAAATGCAACTTTAACAGTAGTATCTAATGATGAAAGTAATGCAAGAGCAGTTAGAGCCGCAGAAATAAAAGATAAAAACTTTTATGAAACACAAATAGAAGCAAAAGATGCTTCATATATTTTTAAACAAAATATACAAGAAAAGTTTTATGAAGATGGATTTACATTAGGATCTGAAATATCTAGTGCAGGTGGTGAAGTTACAGATAATTTTGTTAATGTTATAAAAAAGAAAACCTCTGAAATAGTCGCACAAAGACAATTTAAAACTACAAAAATTGGTAATGAAGTTGTTGGATATGATCTTAGTGATAAAGAAATCAAAACACAACTAGCTAAATATTCTCATAACATTGCTGATAAAATGATTAAAGGTAGTGGTTTATTTGTTACATCTGCATCAAAAGAAAATCTTTTAAATTATATTGTTAATAAAAGTGAAAAAGGACTAACTGCTAAACAACTTACTGTAGCTAAAAATATAGAAAAAGTTTTTGATTCAGCAGTATCAGATAATAGTTATATCAAAGATACATTTAAATCTGCTTTAAATTCAGCATCAATAGTTGCATTAAAGAATGAGCAAAATGAAGCAGAAAATTTAAAAATACAAAATGTAGGATTTGAGGCAGAAAATGGTTTAGGTGTCCATACTGCAAAACGAGCAGATGATTTGGCAAAATATTATGGTGTTAATTTAAATTATTTTGCACAAGGTAAGTTTAGTGATGATCTTCAGGCTGATGAAGGTACACCTGAAAGAAAGAAAGCTGAAGCTCTTGATCTTGTTATGAGTAATGGATTCTTTCCAAAACCAGTATTGGAACTAATGAATCTTGCAGTTAATGGTAATGGATCGGCTTTTTCGATAAATCAGGCATTAAATTTCTTTAATAAATATACAAGAATAGAAAGAGATGGTAGTTCAGTCGATAGACTTTATGATGTGTTAGATAAAAAAACATACAAGATGTTATCAGTAGCAAACACTTTATCACAATTTGTAGGCACTAATACATTTGGGATACAAACTGAAGGTGATGAAGGTGTCACTATAAAACAGTTGATGTTAAAATTAAATCAAACTCGTATAGACTTAGATCAAAACTCTGCTTCATTTAAAGCAAACTTAGCAGATCTTGCAGAGGGTGAAGGTGGCATAAATAGTTCT
>CEUR01008310.1_pt1 | contig 10434 bp, 7 predicted proteins | sample 356411 | NCBI WGS metagenome assembly CEUR01 (sample SAMEA2622715, study PRJEB7988) | marine metagenome | biome: marine biome (ENVO:00000447); feature: surface water layer (ENVO:00002042); material: "saline water (ENVO:00002010), including plankton (ENVO:xxxxxxxx)" | depth 5 m
TGACAGATTAGCAATCTGCTCCATTACCACTCTGGCACCTCTCCTTTGGATTACTAAATCGGAAGCAAAAATACACTATCAGTCGAAAATCGCCAACTTATTTGACGGTTCAATTGCTTCGCTTGTCAAAGTCATCGTTTTGACGCTCATTGTATTTCATAATAGCCAATACAATCAATGCAATACCAAGGAAAATATATAAGATAAACGTCATCTACTTCAGTTTAACTGCTGTCCCATAAGCCAGCATTTCAGAGGCACCTTGCGCCACTACTGAAGTCGTAAATCTGACATTGACTACGGCATCAGCTCCAAGCCTTTGTGCATCAGAAATCATCCTTTTAAGAGCTTGTTCCCTCGCATCTGCCTGCAGTTTGGTGTATTCTTCAATCTCTCCACCCACAATGTTTTTAAGGCTCGCAAAAATATCTCGTCCAATGTTTCGACTTCTAACTGTACTTCCTCGAGCAATTCCTATTGTTTCGCTTATCGTTTGGTTTGCAATTGTTTCTGTATTGGATATTTTCATATAATTTAAATGTTTTTAGTAAGGGCTTTTACAATTTTGTTATGTGCATAAAACTCTTTAAAAATGACTTTTAGCGCTGTATATGATGGAACAGCGATAATCATTCCTAGTGGACCAAATAATAGCCCGCCCACCAATATAATTATAAAAATTTCAAGCGGATGAGATTTTACAGATGTTGAAAAAACATAGGGCTGTGTCAAAAAATTATCGATCAACTGTCCAATCGTAAATCCAATAAGTACATAAATCGTTTTGGGAAGTGTGACTGATGCAAAACTGGAGTCGAGGTTACTAGTCATGGTTAAAAAGACAATTAAAACCGTGCCGATTATCGGCCCCAAAAATGGTATAATATTTAGTAGCGCACAAACAAGTGCAATCGTTACCGCATTTGGAATTCCAAATATCAGAAGTACTATGGTATAGACGATAAATAAGACCGTAATCTGAACAAGCAACCCAATGAAATACCTAGAGAGTAAATTCTTGATGGAAAAAATTGATTTTTCAACTCTCTTAATGTTTTTGTCAGCTACAAAAACCATTACCATTCTTTCCAATAACCCACTGTCTCTCAAAAAGAAAAATGAAATAAAAATCACCGAAAATACACCAATGGTGAACCCGCTGAGCCCATTAAGAACGGTATTGATGGCATCGGGAAGAAAACTATAATCAACTTCTGCCAAACTACGATCGACCCAGCTTTGCAAGTCTACCCCATAATCAAGGAGATAAATGCTAAGCTCGTTCATCAACTTTGTCGCCGTGGCTTCAAAAGCATTCACATTCAATAAGGAAAGGTTTTTGGCCTGCTCAAAAATTACAGGTAGGAGTAAGGAAACAATTCCAAAAAATGTGGTCATCAATATTGCAATGGTTGTAACAGATGATAAGGTGTTGCCAAATTTGATTCTCTTTAACAGTTGCGCAATTGGACGTCCGACTAGGGAAACAACTGCAGCGATAAGAATATAAGATAGAACCGATTGAATGGATAAAACGACTTGATACAATCCAATCAACAGAACTATGATGATAAATGCTTGTACAATAGCGCGAGTAAGTTCTTTTGGTTTCATAAACTAAATATAGGTTTTTTACGGAAATAAGAGTGATATTTTGTGACAAGCGATAATACCAGCGGTTTCTGTACGGAATCGTTTTTCTCCCAATGTTACAGCACTGACATTTGCATCGGATGCAGCTTGGATTTCTTCAAGAGTGAAATCACCTTCGGGACCAATGAAAATTGAAATGTGTTTTTCCATAAATCCAAAGTCCTCGATTGCTACTTTTTTTGTGTTTTGGCAGTGCGCGATAAAGGCTTTCCCTTTAACTTCAGTTAGCGATGTGCTAAAATCACATGCGGGATGAATAATGGGTAAATAAGTTCCCAACGATTGTTTCATTGCTGCAATTGCGATTTTTTGCAATCGCTCTTGTTTTACAACTTTTCGGTCACTTCTCTGACAAATAATTGGGGTGATCGCATGAATACCAATTTCAGTGGCTTTTTCAACAAACCAGTCCATGCGGTCATTACTTTTTGTAGGTGCAATAAAAATATGCAAATGGTAGGAATCAGCTTTGATTTCTTCGCAACGAACTATAGCAGCTTTACATATTTTGTGATCGACAGAAGTTAACGTAGCCGTAAAACGACAACCGAGTCCATTGGTGATTGCTATGGTATCTCCAACTTTTTTTCGAAGGACACGAGAAAGATGTTTACTTTCAGTTTTATCAAAATGAATTTCTGTGTCGTCTTTAGTCAGGTAAGAAAGATAAAACTGCTGCATTACAAAACCATTCTTGATTGTGCTTGGCGATTCAAGTCACCAAAGCTTTTATTTTGATATTTAAAATAGCCAGCAACAGCAATCATCGCTGCATTATCTGTTGTAAATGATAATGGCGGAATAAACACATTCCAATCGGTTTGCTTGGATAATGCTAATCGAAGACCAGAATTTGCAGAAACGCCACCCCCAATCACAATTTCTTTGATCCCCGTTTCGATTACTGCTTTTTTAAGTTTTTCAATCAAAATATTGACTAGGATGTACTGCACGGATGAACATAAATCGTTTCGGTGATTCCGAATATAGTCCTTATCCAATTTCTGTTGTTTTCTCAGATAATATAGCACACTTGTTTTAAACCCACTAAAACTGAAATCTAAACCAGGGACTTTTGGCATAGAAAAGGAAATGTTGGGCTCTCCATCTTGTGCGTATTTATCGATGTGTGGTCCTGCCGGATAGGGGAGACCAATCATTTTACCGGCTTTATCAAAAGCCTCACCAACAGCATCGTCAAGAGTCTGTCCAATCACTTCCATTCGATTTGGGCTCTTCACGAGAACCAATTGTGTATGTCCTCCAGAAACCGTAAGTCCGATAAATGGAAATGAGGGATTGGGAATCGATTTTTCAAAGTGAACAAGTAAATGGGCTTGCATGTGATTGACTTCAATGAGGGGAACATTCAACGACATAGCCAATGATTTGGCAAATGAATTTCCAACAAGTAATGAACCAATCAGCCCTGGGCCAAGCGTGTAAGCCACTGCATTTACTTCTTTTTTGTCGATATTTGCTTTTGAAAGTGCTTGGTCGACAACAGGAATAATGTTCTGTAGGTGCGCACGAGCAGCAAGTTCGGGGACTACGCCTCCGTACTCTCTGTGCACGTCCTGGCTAGCAACTATATTTGAACGAATATGCCCATCTACGAGGACAGCAGCTGCCGTGTCGTCACATGATGATTCGATTCCGAGTATAATAGGCATGATTCTTGTTTGGCAAGCAAAGTTAATACATAGATTTGACCCAAAAACACTGGCGTAACGTAAAAAAAATAACGGTGATGAGTTTTACTCTTGCCGTGCTAACACTTGCCTTGTTTCTTTCCCCTTTAGGCCAGTCTGCTGTCAATTCTTGGCTGAAAAATAAATTTATAAACGATTTTGATGTCGAGCTTTCTGTAGGTGCCCTTTTTATCAATCCTTTAGGAATCACTTCATTTACCGATTTTTTGATTCGGGATCATCGAAACGACACTTTAATTTTTGTCGATTATTTTGAGTTTGAGTCCTATCACTTTGACGATTTGATTTCGAACAGTATTCATCTGGGAGATGTTACCGTTGATTCCTTGTTTCTTAACCTTGTAAAATACAAGGAAGAAGATCAATCCAACCTCGATATTTTCATCAAAAAGTTAAAGCCTGATAACACAAAATTAAGACGCCTTAGTGCGAGCACCATTCAGCTTAACGAAAGCAAGGTTCAATTTGTGGATTTGAACAAAGCAGATTCTACCAAGCTACTTTTTTCAAACATCAACACCAGACTGGATGATTTAAATTTCAATCTCAATAATTTTTCAACAAGTATTGAAGAAACGAGTTTTTATGCTGACCATCAAAATGTTCAGGTGACAGCTTTTGAATCATTATGCTTCTTCAATTCTGGGCGAGCTGAATTTCAAAACTTACGGCTAGTCACCCCACACTCTCAGTTTACAACCGACATTTTGATGCGCTATTCTAAAAATGGATTACGCAATATTTACGAAGATGTTTTTATTGAAGCTGAGCTGCAAGAATCTTTTATTGGATTACAAGATCTTCACTTTTTAGTTCCAAACCTACTCAGTACGGAAACCATTTTTATGGACCAACTTGTATTTTCTGGAACGCCAAGTCAATTTTCTATCGATTCTTTTCGTCTTAACTATGAGAAAAGTAACTTTTTGGGTTCATTCTATTTGAATTCTTCTAGCTCATCCAAGCTTACTATTCAAGAATTCTCTTTAAACCCGAAAGACATTGAAACTCTTTTCCCAAGTCTGGAAAAATCTAGTATTGACTTCTTAAAACGATTTGAGAAAACGAATATCAGCGGAACACTTGCCAGTCAATCTGCTAATCATAAACTAAACCTTTTGGTTGATTCACGTTTAGGTCCATTGCAATTTAATTTTGATTTTTTTCAAAAAGGAAGCCAAATGAACCCTTTTTATAAGGGTCAAATCCGAGCGAGTCAATTTAACATCGGTAAACTGCTCAACCAACCCGATCTCGGAACTACGGATGCATTATTATTTGCACAAGGGATAGGACTTCAGTTTGACCAGCTCAACACAAAACTGTATGGACAATTTTCATCCTTTTTATTTCGTGAAAACAAACTCGATACCATTTCAGTAGACATTGATTTGAATCGAAATCGAGCTTTGGGTTTAGTCAATATCAGTGATGCTGATGTAAAGCTGTCAATCCAAGGTCAATTTGAAGCGAATGACTCAATACAGAAGTTTTCAGCAATTGCAGAAGTAAATCAATTAGAACTTCAATCTTTTCAGTCGTCAAAATCTTTTGGAAACAGAACGCTTTCGGGCAATTTTGAACTCATTGGGCAAGGGACTCAAATCGATAATTTTATTGGAGATATTAACGTAGAGTCTGTTCAAATCCGCTCAAAAGATAAACTGATTTCATTTAAGGATTTTAGCATACAGTCCAGGGTGAATAAAGACTTACGTTTTTTCAATATCAGATCTGAAGATGTTGTTAACGGTTTGATTTATGGGAGGTTTGAATTTTCGGATCTGAACAAAATGATAAAGAATTCATTCGGAAGCTACTTTTCGTCATACAAGCCAATTAAGCTTGACCCTTCGAAATTTGTCAACTTTAACATCAATTTCAAAGAAAAATTACTCAAAGCGTTAAGTGATGATATCGAGATTGATGACAATTCTTTTTTTCGCGGAAAGCTAAGTGCGAATGTGAACGAAGTTGCTTTTCAGTTTGATGTTCCCTATTTACGGTATGAAAACAAAGTTTTTTCTCAAATGCAGGTGACATTGGATAATGACAACCCATTGTATAAATCCTTCATAAACATTGAGGAATTCCAAGGAATGGGTATAAATCTGAGCCAATTTCAACTCATCAATACAGTCATAAATGACAGACTGCATTTTAGAGCTGAATACAATAGTAATTCTTTGCTAAATGAGGTCAATTTTTATTCCACATTGAATGCCAACCAGGAACTGGAATTTGGTATTCAACCATCAAAGATCTCATTTCAGGGCAAGCAATGGCAGGTGAACCACTTGGACAAACGAACCAGCTCTTTACGTGTGTCTTCAAAAGGAGTACAACTTGATTCAACTGTATTTTCAAATATGGAATCTGCCCTATATCTATCTTTTGACCAACAAAAAACACAGCGAGTCCAAGCGATTTTTGAGAATATTGATCTTTCCGATATTATTGCCCCGAAGCCTAAGAGAGTTGTTAGTGGGATTACCAACGGTAGGCTTGATATTAGCGTAGATAACAACAAATTTGGTGGAGAGGCAAATCTGAAGATTGACTCTTTATCATTAAATGACTCTTTTTTAGGTGACGCTGCCTTTAGTTTGAGTTCTATTCAAGATGCCTATCGGCTATCTTTCAATTCAGTAGATAATGATGTTGAAACGAGCTCTATTGAGGGTTCGGTGTTTTTTCAAAATGGCAATAATTTAGATTTAAATGCTACTTTTCAGAAATTTCCTGCTTCTACTCTTGACCGTCTTATTGGGAATGCCTTGACCGACGTTGCAGGGAATATAAATGGGTCAATTTCGATCGGGGGAAAGTGGAATCAGCCCATGTTTCACGGAGAATTATCCTTAGACCAATTTAGACTATCTGTTCCTTATTTGAATGTTGGGTATCGCTTTACAGATGGGTCAAAGCTTATTATAAATCCCGAGTCTATTCAGATTAGCCCCACTCGATTAATGGATGAAGGCAGCTCGACTACAGCAAATTTTGAAGGATCAATTTCCCATCAAAACTTTAGTTTTTTTACTCTAGACATGAATCTATCTAGTCAAGGTCTTCTGGTTTTAGACACAGATAGTAGTTTTGATAACTACTATTACGGAAAAGCATTTCTTGATGGTTCTGCTCATATTCATGGTCCAGCTCAAACCTTAACTTTTGATGTTACAGGCCAATCTGCAATGGGAACAAATATTGTCATTCCAGTTGATAACACGCCTAGCATAGAGGACGTTTCATATATACGGTTTGTCGAAAAAAATAAGCTGAGTGAAAAAGGGGGGCTCCTTCCCTCGTCATCGGAAATCAAAGGGCTAGCTCTTAATTTCGACTTATCAATTACGCCAGATGCAGAACTAGAACTCGTGATAGACAGCGATACGGGAAGCACATTGAGTGGTTCTGGATTAGGAAGTATACTTATGGAAGTCAATACGGATGGAATTTTTAGTGTATGGGGAGATTTCATTGCCCTAAATGGTATCTATAGTTTCAAAAATTTAGGTATACTGGAAAAGGAATTTATTCTCCAACCAGGTGGGACAATTGTGTGGAATGGCAATCCACTTGATGCCGAATTAAATTTACAAGCCATTTATGAGGTGCCTGGCGGGGCAAATCCAGCAATCTTGCTTGAAAACCCAGGTTTAAATAGAAAAATTCCTACCGATGTGAAAATTTATTTATCTGGAAGTATTATGCAACCTGAAACGCCGAGTTTTTCAATCGATTTTCCCAACACATCTGCAAATGTTCGAAACGATCTGACTTATAAACTCAATGATGAGGAACGCAGGCAAATTCAAGCCATATCTCTTCTTTCCCAAGGCGTTTTTATCAGCGACTTATCATTATCTGCGATATCAACACAAACCCTGACGAATAATCTGTTTCAGAAAGCCTCTGGTGTTTTTGAATCGATTTTTTCTGGGGATGGAGATAAGCTGAAGTTAGGTCTAGATTATTTGCAGGGGGATCGAAATGCTGAAGCGACTGCCCAAACAAGAGATCGATTGGGCCTCACTCTAGTGACCCAAGTTTCGGAACGACTGCTGATCAACGGTAAACTCGGTGTTCCCTTTGGTGGAGTTGAAGAAACCATAATTGTGGGAGATGTGACAATCGAATTTTTATTAAGTAAAGATGGGGCTTTGCGCGCACGTGTATTTAACAGAGAAAATGAGTTTCAATATTTTGGTGATGAACTCGGATATACGCAAGGTATCGGGTTGTCGTACCGTGTTGGCTTTGATGATTTTAAATCTTTGATTAAAAAGATTATAAAAAAGAGTGCGATTTGATGATAGAGTGCTAATTTAAACTGCATTATTCATTGTGTTTTTTTTAAATTAACAATTTCTAGCATTCTCCATGTTTTCAGAAATTTAGTTTGTAATTTCGCCATTCCATTATGGCAGTAAGTCCAAAACATATCGCTGTTCTAACCTCTGGGGGGGATGCTCCTGGAATGAACGCTGCCATTCGATCGGTCGTTCGGAGTTGTTCTCATTTTAATATTAAATGTTCTGGGGTATATCGTGGTTATCAAGGTCTTATTGAAGGAGATATTAGACCTTTAGATGCTCGTAGCGTTAACAACATTATCAATAAAGGAGGTACAAAGTTAAAATCTGCTCGCTGCCTTGACTTTCACGATAAAGAGGGTAGAGCTAAAGCATCTGAAAACCTTAAAAACCTTGATATCGATGCTTTGATTGTCATTGGAGGAGATGGAAGCTTTACAGGGGGAATGATATTTGAGCGCGAACATAAAATCCCTGTCATTGGAATCCCTGGAACAATAGACAATGATATTTTTGGTACCTCACACACGATTGGGTACGACACAGCACTGAATACAGTAGTTGATGCCATTGATAAAATTCGAGATACAGCGATTTCTCACAATCGTCTGTTTTTTGTTGAAGTCATGGGTAGGGATGCGGGTCATATCGCATTGAATGTTGGTATTGGAGCAGGTGCTGAAGAAATTTTAATCCCAGAAGAGAACCTTGGTCTGGATCGACTTTTAGAATCTTTGCGTAGAAGTAAAAAATCAGGAAAGTCATCTAGCATTGTGGTTGTAGCTGAAGGGGATAAAATAGGTAAAAATGTCTTTGAACTTGCGCAACACATCGAAGAAAATTTACCCGATTACGAAGTCAGAGTTTCTGTTTTGGGACATATTCAACGTGGTGGTACGCCTTCTTGTTTCGATCGTGTACTGGCTAGCCGTATGGGACTCAAAGCGGTAGAGTCACTCATCGATGGGATAAGCTGTCATATGGTTGGAATTCAAAATGGTGAAATGATCTTAACTCCACTACACAAAGCAATCAAAGGAAAGTCAGAAATCAAGAGAGAGCTCATTAGAGTTTCTGATATTATGACACTTTAAAATTAAATCAACTCAAAAACACACTATGTCAACACTCAAATTAGGAATTAACGGATTTGGAAGAATTGGAAGAATGGTTCTTCGTGCATCGCTACAAAACGATAATGTTGAGGTCGTAGCCATCAATGACTTGCTCGACGTCGACCACCTTGCATATCTTTTAAAATACGATTCTGTACATGGAACCTGCACCGCTACAATCGAGATTGAAGATGGTCACCTTGTTATTGATGGTAAGACAGTCCGCATAACTGCGGAGCGAGATCCAAAAAACCTAAAATGGGATGAGGTTGGCGCTGAAATTGTTGCAGAATGTACAGGTATTTTTACCACTTTAGAAAAAGCCCAACTTCATATTGATGGGGGTGCAAAAAAAGTAGTCATATCTGCGCCATCTGCTGATGCGCCAATGTTTGTAATGGGTGTGAATCACATGGATGCAAAATCTCGAGATATGATTGTTTCTAATGCCTCGTGTACAACAAACTGTCTTGCGCCACTTGCCAAGGTGTTGCATGACAACTTTGGAATTGCAGAGGCATTGATGACGACTGTACATGCGGTCACAGCTACCCAAATGACAGTTGATGGCCCTTCACGAAAAGATTATAGAGGAGGTCGTTCGTCCCTTCTTAACATTATTCCTGCGTCGACAGGAGCTGCTAAAGCAGTTACCAAGGTTATTCCTTCTCTAGTAGGCAAAATTACGGGAATGGCATTTCGTGTGCCTACCGCAGATGTCTCTGTTGTTGACTTAACGGTCAAACTTGAGAAAAGTACAAGTTACGATGAGGTGATGTCTGCACTTGAAGACGCTTCCAACGGTGAGATGGCAGGTATTCTTGGGTTTACAAAAGAACTCGTTGTCTCTCAAGACTTTATCGGGGATGCAAGAACATCAATTGTTGATGCCAACGCGGGGATTCAGCTCAATGAAACCTTCTTCAAAATCGTATCATGGTATGACAATGAAGCTGGGTATTCAAACAAGTTAATCGATCTAGCGCTTCACGTTCGTTCATTATAATCATTACATATGAGACTAATTGTTGACAGTGGATCAACAAAAACAGATTGGATTGCTATTGATGACTCTGGCAATATTTTGTTTGAAACCCAGACCCTCGGCTTAAATCCACAGGTCCTTTCAGAAGCTATAGTTGAGGAACGTATTATCAATAACTATGAGCTATATCGTATTCGAAACGAAGTCGATTCAACATTCTTTTATGGTGCAGGCTGTGGAACTGAGCCGCCCCGTAAATTAATGGAGGGTGTATTAAAGAGCATTTTTCAAAATTCAACGATTTCTGTAAAAGAAGACACCTATGCGGCGGTTTATGCAATTACAGATCCTGGAGAGCCAAGTATCGTTTGTATTATAGGCACTGGTTCAAATTGTAGTTTTTATGACGGAGAAAACGTTCATCAAAAGATCACCTCTCTTGGATATATTCTTATGGATGATGCTAGTGGCAACTATTTTGGGAGGCAGTTACTTCGGGACTTTTATTTCAATAAAATCCCAAAAGAACTTTCTGATTCTTTCGCTGAAGAATTTAATTTGGGTGCAGAGGAAATTAAAACCAATTTATACAAAAAGTCAAATCCAAACACCTATTTGGCAACCTTTGCCAAATTCGTGATTGTCAATAA
>CEUR01081722.1_pt1 | contig 10351 bp, 9 predicted proteins | sample 356411 | NCBI WGS metagenome assembly CEUR01 (sample SAMEA2622715, study PRJEB7988) | marine metagenome | biome: marine biome (ENVO:00000447); feature: surface water layer (ENVO:00002042); material: "saline water (ENVO:00002010), including plankton (ENVO:xxxxxxxx)" | depth 5 m
TCCGTATGCCAATAAGTTTCCAAGATATTTTTGGCTAGCTGGGGATTTTCAAAGCAAGTTTTGGAAATCCATTCGATTTTCTCTTGTTTTGATTTTTTGGAAAAGCCAGAAACTAATCTGTTGTATTCCTGATTGTTAACCATAGTGCAAAGATAAGGGTTATTGAACAGGAATCTGAATTATCGAAAAATCATATATTAGCAAAATTCAATAAATATCATAAATATGTCAAACCAATTTGGAGGGTCAGCCCTTAACCAGAGAACAATTGTTGGGCATCCTGTCGGCTTGTTTGTTTTGTTTTTTACTGAAATGTGGGAGCGTTTTAGCTACTATGGCATGCGTGCTATTTTGGTACTTTTCCTCACATCATCTATTATTAATGAGGGTTGGGCTTGGGAGCGTGAAGATGCGTTAGAACTTTATGCATGGTACACGGGATTGGTTTATTTAACTCCCATATTTGGTGGTCTTATTGCTGATAAGTTTTTAGGATATCGAAATGCAACCGCTTTAGGTGCGCTGATAATGACCCTAGGGCATGCTTCGATGGCATTGGAAACTTTTTCATCTATGTTTTTCTTTATTGGATTAAGCTGTTTAGTTATTGGAAATGGGTTTTTTAAACCCAATATTTCTTCAATTGTTGGGCAATTATATAAAGATGGTGACATCCGTAAAGATGGTGGTTATACCATTTTTTATATGGGGATCAATGCAGGTGCTTTTCTAGGGATTCTATTGTGTGGATATATCGGGGAGAAAGTTGGTTGGCATTTGGGCTTTGGCCTTGCGGGTGTATTTATGTTTTTCGGGATGCTACAGTTTTGGTTTGCTCAAAGAATATTTGGTAACATTGGCTTATCTCCTAAAAAATTGGAAGCAGCCGAAGCTTCACAGGAAGAAATAAAAGAAACCGTTCCTAAAAAAGTGGAAAATGACCGTGTATTTGTTGTGATTATATTTTCATTATTTACCATTTTCTTTTGGTGGGCTTTTGAACAGGCAGGGGGGTCGATGACTATTTTTGCCAATGACTATACTGAACGAACTTTAGTTGGTACAGCATCTCAAACATTTAAAATTGCCAACTCCATTATCACTCTGGTTCCCATGATTATTCTAACCTATGTATTGTATGAGTTGTTTCGTGAAATGTTGGGGAAATACATTTTATCAAACTTCTTTTTAGGTTTGAGTTTTGCTATAATTTGGGGAATTGTTATATGGATGTTAAAACGTGAATTTGCATCAGATATTGCAGAAATCCCAGCCTCTTGGTTTTCTGTACTGAACTCTTTGTTCATTGTAATTTTTGCACCTGTTTTTTCGAAAATATGGGCATCATCTCTTAACCCTAGTGGACCAGTCAAATTTGCAATTGGCTTGATCTTACTTGGGTTGGGTTTTGCCTTTTTATCTTATGGTGCAGCTGGAATTCCACTAGGTGCAAGTACAGCAAGTGTAAGCATTACTTGGTTGATCATGGCTTACTTGTTCCACACCTTGGGTGAGCTTTGTATCTCACCTGTTGGTCTATCCTATGTAAGTAAATTAGCACCAAAGCGCTTGATTGGTTTAATGTTTGGATTTTGGTTTGTTTGCAGTGCTTTAGCGAACTTTCTTGGTGGTTGGACAGGTAGTTATATCGATTCAATTTCTGAATCATATGGTCTATCTATATTTTTTCTAATATTTACTGCAATTCCTGTACTTGCAGGTTTGTTGATGCTTATTCTCAACAAAAGCCTAATTCGAAAAATGCATGGGATTACGTAGTATAATTCTATTCCTTATTGGATGCTCAGTTACCTCAGCCCAAGTCAATTGGATGACATTAAATGAGGCATTGGCAGTTCAGAAGTCAAACCCAAAAAAAATTGTTATTGATGTATATACGACTTGGTGTGGGCCATGTAAACTTCTTGATAAAAATACTTTTGGAAACCCTGAAGTTAGTGCTTTTATCAACGCAAATTATTACCCTGTTAAATTCAATGCTGAGGGTAAAGAGTTGGTCAGTTATAATGGCAATCAATTTAATAATCCTCAATACGACCCCAACAGAAAAGGGAGAAACGCTCGACATCAGTTTACAGCCTATCTTGGGATTACTGGATATCCTACCGTTGCTTTTTTTGATGAAAATGCCAATTACCTTGCTCCAATAGTTGGCTATCACAATGTACAGCAAATGGAGTTTTACCTTAAACTATTTGCTTCTGATGATTACAAAAATTTGAAATCTCAAGAAGACTTTGCTGCGTATTACAAAAATTTCACAGCAAGATTTAAAGGCTGATTCTCAAAACTCAATTTTAATATTAATAAAATTTTTATCTAATCAGTCGTCGTGTTTGCGCATAAGCTTTATTCCAATACCCTTCACGTAAAGAAGAAATTATAACTCCTCTTGATGAGGAGGCATGTATAAAAAGGGGCTCACCTCCTTTGTGACCAACGACAATTCCAGCATGGGTTAGCCTACGTTTTTTTGTGGTTCTAAAAAAAAGAATATCACCTGCTTTTGCTCTGTCTTTGGAAATGCGTTTTCCCTCTTTACGCAAGAGATCAACCGTTCTCGATACACGAATTCCCTGTTTCTTAAACGAATTGTGGATTAGACCCGAACAATCGATTCCACTATGATCGTTTCCACCCAAACTGTATGGCGTACCTATATATTCCTTTGCGTAAAAAACAACTCCATCACTAGGTTTCATTTTTTTATTCTTGAATATTCCACAGCTTGCAGCAAGAAAAACAAGAGTAATAAAGGCAAATTGCTTACTCATGAGTTCGTTTGTGAATTAGCGATGCAACTTTTTCACTTGCCCCTACACCTCCAAGTTTTTCAATGAGTTCATCATATCCTGATAGAATCGCTTTTCTACCATTTTTGGATAGGATTTCCTTAAGGCTATTAGTTAACTCGGTTTGGTTACAATCTCTTTGAATCAACTCCCTTACTAGCAAACGGTTCACAACCAAATTAACAAGAGAAATAAAGGGGATTTTTACAATTAGCTTAGCGATGGCAAAGCTCATGGGACTTGTTTTATAACACACGATTTGAGGAGTCTTAAGCAGAGCTGTTTCCAAGGTGGCCGTTCCGCTTGTAACGATGGCTGCATCAGAAAGGCGAATCAAATCATAGGTTTGATCTAGCACAATATCAACTCCTGGCGCAAATTGATGATAAAGTGATTGTTCGATGTTTGACGTTCCTGCTATCACAAACCGATAGTCTGGAAAAGAGTCGATTATAGTTGTCATTACCCCTAAAATTTTACTAATTTCTTGTTTTCTACTTCCCGGTAATAAGGCAATGATCTTTTCATTTTTCGTCAATCCCAGTGAATTTATAAATAAAGCTTTATTTGTTTTAGGAATAGTGGATAACTCATCAATCAGAGGATGCCCAACAAAGTCAACTGGAAGTTTGTGTTTTTGTTTAAAAAAATCAACTTCAAATGGCAGTATGGCATAGCGGTAGTTAGTGTACTTTGCCAATTTCCGTACCCGATTCTCTTTCCACGCCCAAACTTGTGGCATGATGTAATAGTGCACTTGAATTCCTAAAGCAGTCGCCCATTTTGCAATACGCATGTTAAAACCAGGGTAGTCGATAAGGATTAAAGCATCTGGTTTGAATGCTTTAATATCTTTTTTGCAAAATTTGATGTAAGATAGGATTTTTTTCAGGTTTTTGGCAACCTCCCAAAACCCCATAAAAGCTAGATATTTGTAGTGCTTTACAATATGTGCCCCCTGATTTTGCATTTTGTCTCCACCAAAAGCTCTAAATTCGGATATCGGATCTTTTTCTTTCAGCGCAGCAATTAGGTTTGCGCCATGCAAATCCCCCGATGCCTCTCCAGCAATTAAGTAGTATTTCATACACCAAATTTTAAGAGCAGATTCAAAAATGCCCAAAAAATGGTTGCACCAAGAACAGAACGAGCTGCGAGAATATTCTTTTTTTGAATCCACCACCAAAAGAAAAAGAGATTTGGTAGTACTGCAATTGTCATCCAAATACCGAGCTCATCATAATCATACAATATTGGGATGGTGTCTATAGCATTTCCATCAACAGAGTATTCTACCAATATAAAAAGAGTACCTAAAGGCAATCCGAGTCCAGTCAGCCAACCCAATAGTCCAGGGCTGATTTTCTTTAGAAAGTCCATGAGTTAAGTTTTTGAATTTGATGATGTGCGGTAAGATCAAATTGTGTAGGAACTACTGAAACATATCCATTCTCAAGAGCCCAAATATCGGTATCCTCTCCATTGTCATTGTTGATGAATGCACCAGTCATCCAATAGTATTCTTTTCCCATGGGATCTTTACGTTTATCGAACTCCTCTATCCAATATGCATTGGCTTGGCGACAAATTTTAATCCCCCTGATTTCCCCTTTTTTTCGTTTAGGAAAATTGACATTGAGAACCGTGCTTTCTGGGATTTTGTATTGTAAGGCTGATTTTGTGATTTTTTCAACATAAGGATGTAGGGTAGTAAAATCTGCATCCCAAGCATAATCGAGCAATGAAAACCCTATTGCAGGAATACCTTCAATGCCAGCCTCGATAGCTGCACTCATAGTTCCAGAATAGATGACATTGATCGCTGCGTTAGAGCCGTGATTGATTCCAGAAACACAGAGGTCTGGTTTTTGTTTTAAAATTTCATGGACCCCTAGTTTTACACAGTCTGCTGGGGTTCCAGAACAAGAATATTCTTGTTGTGGACCATTGTCGATTTTGACTTTGGTACACCTCAATGTGCTATTGATTGTAATGGCATGCCCCATACCAGATTGCGGACTGTCAGGAGCGACCACAACAACCTCCCCAATCGAATTCATTATGTGAATGAGTGAACGAAGCCCAGGAGCACTTATTCCATCGTCATTGGTAACAAGAATTAGTGGTTTGCTGCTCATGATTATGTTTTCTTTACACAAAAATACAGATTTCAATTTGCCTTTTCCGCTCATATCCTTGATATTTACAGAATATTACAATTATGTTTATATTCGTTAGCCCTCATGCAAAATGAAATGAAAAAGAATGCCTCCTATATTTTTTTTGCAGTAGCTGTAGGTTTTTATTTACTCACGGCAATTTCTGTTCCATCAAAAAAAGAGTTTGTTAGTAATGATAAAGACCGACTACTGATTGAGCTGATTTCTCATGTGCTCCAACGCGGTCATTTTAATGTGATGTCACTCAACGACGAAATGTCTGAAAAAATTTTCCATACCTATCTTGAAAGTATTGATGGCCAAAAACGATTTTTTTTACAGAGTGATTACAGAGAGTTTGCCAAATATATGTACCAAATTGATGATCAGTTTAGGGAGTTAGATTTGACATTTTTTGACTTGACTTACAAAAGACTCATCCTTCGCATGAACGAAGTTGAAAATATGTATGCATCTTTACTATCTCGCCCATTCGACTTTGAAAAAAATGAATCGTTTGATATGGATTACGAGGAGCAATTATTCCCTCTTTCTCAAACCTCTCGAGCTGAAAAGTGGAGAAAGCAACTCAAGTTATCGACATTGAGTGTGCTTTATGATAAGGTGCAAGAGTCAGAGAAAAAGGAGGAGGAAAGTACAGCAGATTATGTTTCGCCATCATGGAAGATTCTTGAAAAAGAAGCAAGAACAACAACGCGCGAAAACATGGAGGACTATTTCGATGTAATGAATGATCTAGAGCGCAAGGACTGGTTTGACATCTACCTGAATGCTTTCGTTTTGCAGTTTGACCCACATACAAACTACTTTAATCCTGATGACAAAGACCGTTTTGACATGAATATGTCAGGAAAGTTTGAGGGAATTGGTGCGCGACTTTCCAAAAGAGATCAAGCAATCAAGGTGGTTGATATCATTGTTGGTGGCCCACTATGGCGTGATCAGCTTATGGAAGTTGGAGATGAAATTCAGTTGGTTAGACAAGAGGATGGGGATGCAGTTGATATCCGATCCATGCGATTGGACGATGCCATAAAGCTCATTAAAGGGCCAAAAGGCTCTACGGTTCACTTGACAATCAAAAAAGTCGATGGTGCAATTGAAACAATCCCTGTAAAGCGTGATTTAGTTGTTTTGGAAGAGTCTTATGCACGGTCATCTGTAATTAACCGATTCGATAAGAAATATGGCCTTATCCATCTTCCAAAATTTTATGTCGATTTTAAAAGTTACAAAGAAAGAAACGCAGCGCATGATGTTGAGCAGGAGATAGTCAATCTCAAAGAGGCAAGCATTGAGGGTCTTATAATTGACTTGAGAAACAATGGTGGTGGATCCTTGCAAACGGTGGTCGATATTGCAGGTTTATTTATCGATAAAGGTCCAATTGTACAGGTTAAATCTACTGTGAACAAAACAGAGGTTTTGCAAGACCAAGACGATAAAACACTATGGGATGGTCCCATGGTAATTCTTGTGAATGAGTTATCTGCATCGGCTTCTGAAATTTTAGCAGCAGCTCTTCAAGACTATGAACGTGCGATTGTGTTGGGGAGTAAGCAAACATTTGGCAAAGGAACTGTACAAAATGTGGTAGATCTCAATCGATTTCTTTCCAATAGCACCTATGGAAACCTCGGGGCTTTAAAAATAACAACCGATAAGTTTTATAGAATTAATGGCGGTTCAACACAGCTTGAGGGTGTTAAAAGCGATGTAATTACACCCGATCGCTACAGTTATGTCGATGTTGGAGAAAGGGATGAAGATAACCCCATGTCGTGGGATCAAATCACCCCTCTCATATATACAAAATGGCATGGCTATCTGAATTATGACGAAGTCATAATTCAGAGTCAGGATCGTGTGAACAATCATCCCATTTTTAAACTTGTAGACCAAGACGCAAAGTGGATCGAGCAACGTCAAAACGATAAAAGCATCGCTTTGAATTACGAAGAATATGTTTCAGAACTGGAAGCAGACCGAACTTATGCAAACCAATTTGATGCGGTAAAGGAATACAACAATAAATTGGAATTTACGATTACTCCTGCAGAGCAAGAAAGAATTATGGACGACAGTATCTTTCGAGAAAAAAGGGAACGCTGGTTTTCAGACTTGACATCAGACTTCTATATTGAAGAAGCTGTGAATATTTTGGATCATCTCGAATTGGGAATCTATCAGCAAGAACCCCTTGCGAGAAAATAATAACAATACGATTGCAAAAAACAACCAACCGAGCTTTTTTATATGATCTGGGGGGTTACCTAGCCACTGGCTTTATTTTGATCTGTGTTGCAATATCTGTTTTCGCCTATGTCATTGCACCTGACAACTCGGTAAATGCTAATCAAATGCATCTTTCTATACATTCCCAGTCACCTGGCTTTAAGGTAAAGATGCTTGATGTACCCAATGCTGCTGATAAAGATCATTCCCGACTATCCATGTTGTTATTTGGCAATCCCAATGCTGGAAATCAATACCCAATTTCGTCTTACAAAGTTGATGAAGATGGAATTTGGATTGAACATTTCAATTTTGATTCTCCTGGTCACAATGAGTGGTTTCCGATCACTGCTTTCAACGGACTAGCGTCGGCTTCTGAAATCGTTGATCATCATATCGCAGACCATAGGTTTGTGTTGGGAACCGACTTGTTTGGAAGAGACGTTCTGAGCCGTTTGTTGGCCGGAACACGGATTTCTCTTTCCATTGGCTTAATCTCGGTATTAATTTCACTGATCGTTGGTATTTTTCTTGGCAGCTTAGGTGGATTTTATGGGGGTATAGTTGACAAGATTGTAATGTGGATTATCAATGTCACTTGGTCAATTCCGACTTTATTACTTGTGATTGCGATTTCTGTTGCATTGGGTAAAGGATATTGGCAAGTTTTTATTGCTGTTGGTTTGACAATGTGGGTGGAAGTGGCTCGTATTGTTAGGGGCCAAGTAATGAGCATCAAAAACCGTCAATATGTAATTGCAACCCAGGTACTTGGATTTTCTTCTTTCCGAACACTTTTTGGGCATATTCTTCCAAACGCTTTTGGCCCTTTGGTGGTCATCACCGCCTCAAACTTTGCAGCAGCAATTCTTATTGAAAGTGGATTGAGTTTTTTGGGAATTGGTGTCCAGCCACCGATTCCCAGTTGGGGAATAATGGTGAAGGATCATTATCAATTTTTAGTTATGGGAAAACCTTATCTGGCACTGATTCCTGGGCTAGCCATTATGCTTTTAGTGAGTTCTTTTATGTTGATTGGTAATAGCTTGAGAGACCGTTTCGATCCAGTGAAACGCTAACTACCATTCATTGACCCGATTGGCATCGAGTTTCAAATAAATGCCCAACAATAGACTAAACGCCATGAGATTTGAACCACCGTAACTCAAATAGGGTAGCGGAATTCCTATGGTTGGGAGTAATCCAAGAACCATACCCAAATTAATACTAAAATGAGCAAACAAAAGACAAACCACGCAATAACAATAAATTCTACTAAAATTATTTTTTTGCCGCCGAGAGGTCAGAAGAATGCGAAGCATCAAAATCATAAATAGAACTACCACCACAAAAGAACCAATAAAGCCCCATTCTTCTCCAACAGTTGTAAAAATATAATCCGTCTGTTGTTCAGGAACAAAATTACCTTTGGTTTGCGTACCCTCTAGAAAACCCTTTCCAAGTAATCCTCCAGACCCGATTGCAATTTGAGATTGATTGATATTGTACCCAATTCCTTGGGTATCCACTTCACGACCTAAAACAATATTGAAGCGATCACGGTGTCTTTGCTCAAATACATTTTCAAATACAAAATCAACGGACTGAATAAATGAACTAGCCAGAACAAGGGTAAAAAGTGTGGATAGAAGTCGTTTTCTACGTTTTTTTCTATCCAGACCAACAATGTATACAAGACCTAATCCCAGTACGATAGCTGTTGCGATTATGTAGCCAATTAAAAGAGTAAAAATAAATAAAACGATAAGCCCAACACATGAAAGCAAATATTGTGAGGGCAGTTTTTCTGTGTGTAAAACCAAAAGAAAACTGAGGAACACCACCGTACTGCCAGGATCTGGTTGTGGCAAGATTATAATTGCTGGTAGAAAGATAAGGACGAAGGAAGTGAGTTGATCGGACAGTAATGTTAAGTCTGTGTTGATTTCACTCAAGTGCTTAGTCAGTGCCAAGGCAGTGATTACTTTTGCAAATTCCGCTGGCTGAAAGCTAAAGCCGGCAATTGAATACCATGATTTTGCTCCAGAGACTTCTTTTCCAAAAACAAAAAGACCGATGAGTAGAGCAAGTATAATCAAATAGAAAATACTAGAATAACGTTCATAGACCTTCACTTTTGGAAATTGAAGAAAGAAAATGAGTCCTATACTCAGTAGACTAAAGAACAATTGCTTTCCAAAAGTATGATTCAAAGATAGCATGCTTTCCTCTTGTGTATGCCCAATGGAGTAAATGTTAATTAGGCCAATTGCCACCAAAGCGAAATACACCAAAAAAGTGTACCAATCAAACTTTAAAATAAATTTATTATTCATTGATTTCAAAGGGTTTGCCGCTCAATGGCTTTTGATACTCACTGACTAAACTTCCGTTTACCATTCGATTTTCTAGGTAGGTTCTTCTGACATTACCAGTCAGATATTTTTCAATGACTAAACTTGCGATTGGCGCAGCCCATCGCCCCCCCCAATATCCATTTTCCACAAAAACCGCGACAGCAATTTTTGGATTTTCCCTAGGGGCAAAGGCAACAAACATGGAGTGATCGGTTAACTGTACTTTTTCACCTCCAATTCTCACAAAATTTTCAACGGTTCCTGTTTTTCCACAGACTTCAATCCCTGGAACCCTAGCGATACGAGCAGTACCCCACTTGACAACATTGGACATGCCCTCTACCACTGGCTCAAAATGGATCGAGTCTATGGTTGTGTAGTTTGGTTTTCTGTATTTGTCAGCAATAGAATCTTGTTGTATTTTCTTAACAAAATGGGGTTTGTAGAAAAACCCTCTATTTGCGATTGTTGCCACCATATTAGCCAATTGAACCGGGGTAGTTAACACTTCACCTTGTCCAATTGAGTTGGAAAGTGATGTTGTTGCTCCCCAACGTTGGTTGGGATACCAATAATCATAATAATCAGAATTTGGAATAAACCCTTTTTGCCCAGTGGGGTGGTCATACCCAAGGTAATTTCCCATTCCGAAACTTTTTACGTGATTGCTCCATATGTTCATCCCCTTCTTTGGATCGTTAAAACGATCAATGGTGCGGCGATATACGTTGGCAAAGTAGGTGTTACAAGAATTGTAAATCCCGCT
>CEUR01080331.1_pt1 | contig 10331 bp, 6 predicted proteins | sample 356411 | NCBI WGS metagenome assembly CEUR01 (sample SAMEA2622715, study PRJEB7988) | marine metagenome | biome: marine biome (ENVO:00000447); feature: surface water layer (ENVO:00002042); material: "saline water (ENVO:00002010), including plankton (ENVO:xxxxxxxx)" | depth 5 m
GCTGATGACCGAAGCCCGCTCTTTGGGACTCAACAGCCGCCGCGATAAAATCCGTCCACTGGCGCAAGACCGGCCCATGTCGCTGGCGCTCGGCTCGAAATTGGCGAGCACGGATTTTTATCAACGTCTCAACGCTTTTGCCATTACTTTGCAAGGCACGCGAGCCGCTTATTATGTCGGCGATGAAAGTGCGCATGATAACGGCCTCTGGCAGCGCGGCTATTTGAACAGCTTCTCGGCAACCATTGGCGGCGGCACCTCGCAAATCCAGCGCAATATTATCGGCGAGCATGTGCTCGGCCTGCCGAAAAGCTGATAGACCACGCATCCGATAGGAGTTTACCCCATGTCCGCATTTGATAATGCTCGAATGGCGCCGCGCATCGGCCTGAGCGAAGAACAGGCCCAGCTTTTGGATATTGCCGAAAGTTTTTGCCGCGAGAAATCGCCGGTCGATAAGGTACGCGCGCTGATTGAGGACGAAAGTGGTTTTGATGCGGCGCTCTGGACTGAGATTTCTGAACTGGGGTGGCTTGGTATTGGCGTGCCTGAAAACTATGGTGGTATCGGGCTTGGCATGGCTGAGCTTGTGCCGTTAGTCGAACATATGGGGCGCAGTTTAATGAACACGCCCTTTGTGCCGACTGTCTTGGCCGCGCAGGCTGTGTTGCGCGGCGGCTCGGAGGCGCAAAAAGAGGAAGTTTTGCCGCAAATTGCGGCCGGGGCGGCAGCCAGTCTGGCCTTGTGCGAAGACCATGCTGATTGGAATTTGCAAAACCTATCAGTCACTGCCAGCCTAAAGGATGGCCAGCTGACATTGCGCGGTAAAAAATATCTTGTCTTACACGCCGCTGCGGCGCAATTTGTGCTCGCTTCGGTTGCCTTGAACGGGCAAGCGGCTCTGCTGCTTATTCCAGCCGATGCGCTGGCCGGTCGCATCAGCCGCGAAAAAATCATCGACGACACGCAGCGCGCCTATGCGCTTGACTTGGATGGGCTCAGCTTGTCAGAAACGGCGCTCATGCCGACCGATTTGGCAGGCGATGCGTTGGCCCATATTGAGCAAGCAGGGTCGCTCTTGCTCGCCGCTGATATGTGCGGCGGGGCTTATGCGTGTATTGATTACACGCTGGATTATCTGAAAACCCGTAAGCAATTCGGTAAGCTCATCGGCTCTTATCAGGCTTTGAAACATTCTATTGTTGACGCGCATCAGGCCTATGAAAAAGCCCGTTCGCATCTTTATTCAGCGGCGCATGTGTTTGGCGAACAGGGGGAGGGCGATATCGCGGTTCATATGGCAAAGGCGGAAGCCGGAGAGGCTTATTCTTTTGCCGCTGACCGTGCTATTCAATTTCATGGCGGTTTCGGGTTTACCTATGATTGCGATGCCCAGCTTTATCGGCGTCGAGCTATTATGGGCTGCGCGTTGTATGGCGATGCGCGGTATCACCGGCGCAAAATTGCCAATTTGATGTTTTAGGAATTAGTGCTCCACCTCCTTAAGGTGAGCTGACAAAAGATCGCAAACTGCACTGGGGTTTTCCATGGCATGAACATGCCCAGTTTTTTCCATCAAGAAATATTTGCTGTTCGGAATACCTTCGGCAATTCGTTTTGAGTGCTCTGGAGGGTATGTGTGATCCTCGTCACCGGCTACAATCCAAACGGGGATGTTTATTTTTGATAATTCATCGGAAATGGCCTCTCGATGAGCGATATTCCAAACCGAGTCAGCATAATTCGGAGTTCGTGTTTTAAGCATTTGAATCACACGTTGTTTTATGTTCGAGCGGGATGGATCGTTCAGGGTGGTATCCCCCAACATAAAAAATAGAATATCCTCAAGAACGGGTTCTATTCCATGTTTGAGCATGACTTCAACCACGGCATCCATTTCACCTACGCTAACTTCTGCATCGGCCGAAGAGCCCAAAATAACTGCGGACTTTACAATGTCGGAACGCCGAGCGGCTAAACGAAGGCCTATAAATCCGCCCATTGAATTGCCGACAAAGCAACACTTGGTTATTTCTAAGGCTTCTATAAGTGCTTCAACGTCCTTTGTAAGTGTTTCCATATCGAGCAGTGAGCGCGGCGACGGAGCGCTATTCCCCTGACCTCTGTGATCATATCTGATCACTCGAAAGCGATCGGCAAAAGTTTTTGCTTGCTCTTCAAACATGTCGACGTCAAAAAACATCGACGTACTAAAAATAATGGCTGGGGCCGACTTCGGTCCTTCGTCTAAATAATTTATCTGTGTTCCGTTTATGTCTATTAGGGGCATTGAAATCTCCTTTTCAATTAACTTAAGGGTTGCGTCTTGGCTGTCTAGTTCTAAGCCAAGGGGTTCAAAAAAATTGCGCCTCTAGCAAAGTTACTTGACTGGAAAGGTGTTTTACAGAAACCTCATCATGCGAATTTTTTGCATTTGTACTTGGGAGGGTTCAATGGAAGAGTTTCAAAAAAAGCTGGCCGAGCTTACAATGCGAAACCGCATACCAACTTTTTTGATTTTGATGTTAATTACAGCTTTTTTTGCTGTTGGCATGCAGCGTGTTGATATCCGAACAATCTTCTCTGATTTATTTCCAAAAAATCACTCCTTCGTTCAGACTTTTAAAGACCATCCAAATTTTGGAAATCCACTCACAGTAACTTTGATGGTGAAGGTGAGGTCTGGCGATATTTACAATCCAGAAACACTCGACAAAATTTGGCGTCTAAGCCGTGATATTGATTTAGCACCCGCTGTGGACCATGACCAAATTTTATCCATCGCCACTGAGAAGGCCCGCTATTCTGAAGCAACGCCATTTGGCATCGATAGCAGGCCACTAATGGGCGATAGGGCTCCTGAAACGCGGGCAGAAATGGAAGAGTTTAAGAAGCGAGTAGACAAAGCGCCTTATGTTCAAACTTTTCTCATTTCACCTGACGAGACGGCCACTATGGTCACGGCAACTTTCATTGAGAGGCTCCTAGATTACGGCGAGACATCCAATTATGTACAAGAGTTGGCGGCTCGCGAACGTGACGAGAATCATGAAATTTATGTTGCCGGAGCACCGATATTGACGGGTTGGGTTTACACCTATCAGTCTGAAATGCTTATGATTTTCGGAGTTACCCTGTCAGCTCTGTTTTTGTCACTCATTCTTTACATGCGCAATATTCCTGGCGTAGTGACACCATTGTTTGTAAGCATTGTTGCAGCAATATGGGGTTTTGGCTTTGTTGGCTGGATAGGCGACCCAATTGAGCCGCTTATCATGGTGGTTCCTTTGCTGCTTGTAGCAAGATCATTCAGCCATTGCGTTCAGTTTATAGAGCGCTATTACGAAATTTACGAAGAGACTGGAGATAGGAAAAGGTCAGCCGAACTCGCTCTGCGTGTTCTTATGGCGCCAGGAGCGCTGGGCATTGTAACGGATGCTACAGGCTTGTTTCTCATTGCCATTGCGCCGATTCCTGTAATGGAGCGATTTGCTCTGTTCTGCGGTTTTTGGGCGCTTATCCTAGTACCAGCAAATTTGTTTCTTTCTCCCATTTTATTATCGTATTTTCCAGAACCAAAGAACGTCAAATCTCTTCTTGGAAAAAGTGAAGCGGCAAAGTTTCACCGAACAGTTGTTGGCCTACTTCGCAATTTGTCTAACCTAAGTTTTGGAAAATCCGCGCGTTTCACGGCTACTACCTTTGCGATAGTAATCGCGCTATGCCTCTACATTTTCCCCCAAATTCGTGTTGGCAACCCTGTTGAGGGCAGTAATCTGTTATGGGAAGAATCCGATTATAACACCGCTGTCAGGGCAATAAATAAACACTTCCCGGGTTTAATGACCCTTGAAATCGTTTTTGAAGGCAAAAGCGAAGAGGTGCGGACTGTAAAGCGCGCAAAAACCGTAGAGGTAATGAACGAGATCCAAAGACGTCTCGAAGCATCGCAGTACCCGCCGACAGCTACATTGTCGTTTGCCGACTATCTTCCTGAGGCTAACCGACTATATCAAGGCGGAAATCCGAAATGGGCGCCATTAGACTATGACAATTTTTCCGTAAACGCTGCCGCTGGTGCCCTCCTGCTTGGGGCCAGCTCGAAAGCGTTTAGTCACGTCGCTGATTTTGAATTAAAAAACGGCACGGTCTCGCTTTGGTTTAAGGACAACAAACAAGACACCGTTGATAGGGCGCTGGAAGCTGCCCGAGAAGTTATAAATGACATCGGTGACGACTTCCCGGAATTTAAAATTCGAATGGCAACAGGCGCTATAGCTCTGCAACAGTCTGTAAACGATACCGTTGACCTTTATCAGTGGTATATTTTGGCAGCCCTTAATGCTGTAATTTTGCTCACCTGCTCGGTCGCCTATGGTTCAGTGTTAGCAGGTATATTACTCTTAATTCCCGTTAACTTATCAAACCTTATGCTCGGATCCGTAATGGTTCTGATGGGTATCGGGCTCGACGTTAATACTTTGCCAATCGCCGCAATTGGAATTGGAGTGGGCATAGACTATGGGATCTATTTGCTGAGTAGAATTTGCGAAGAGTGCTCTGGGGACGACGATTACGGTGCGGCAATTCAGACTGCGGTTATGACGACCGGTAAGGCAATCTTTTTTACCGCGACGATTGTGTTGATAAGTATTTTGCCTTGGTACTTCTTGTCTGGCCTAAAATTCTTAGCGGACATGGGTCTGCTTTTGGTCTTAGTCATGCTGATAAATATGGCTGTGGCCCTTATTGGTGTGCCACTTCTGGTGTACTTGTTTAAACCAAGATTTGTAAATGCTGACATAGCTTGGCTGCAGGAGGATTGGCGTCGGGTGTAAAAAAATAAAAAAAGGCTCTTTACAATTACACCTATTTCTAGCCAAGCTAGAGAACTGGTTTGGGAGGACCATCAATTTTGATCATTTAAAATTGTAAAATATTTTCGATGCCATTTTTTTTCGGGAGGTAAAAATGCACATCAAGAAGTTCGATTCAAACTATTCGCGGCGTTTCTTTATGAAGCAGGTCGCTTCTGGGGCGCTTGCAACTGGTGTTTTGGCTCCTCTATGGCCAACCATTGCGATGGGCCGGACGTTAGAAAACGTATATCCAGACGAAATTTCGTCGTTTGAAGGTCTTACTAAGGGCAAAATCAATAATGGTGATGTAATAAATGCCAGCAATGTAGAGCATCTGAAAGACTTCATGGACCCGGTAGCCTATATGCAGGTCAAGGAAATGGGGCGTGAGATTGATACCCATGCTACGACTACTGATCCATCGTATCTTTTCCCACCAGACTATCTTGATGCAACTGTAAAAAACTCAGGTCGTGCTAAATTTAACAGTGACGGGAATGTGGTATCCGATGATGGTTCTGCATGGATTGGAGGAAATCCGTTTCCTGACCCCCAAAATGGCACTGAAGCGTTTGCGAATATCACCATGTCTTGGGGACGTTACGACAATACGTTCTACGCAATTAAGGAAGATGATTTGAACCCAGATGGCTCTGTTGCATACACGTATGACTTTGCTTGGGTCGAGATGCAAGCCACAGGTCGCTTAGGAGATGATGGCCCATATTTCAAGAATCGTGAAGACATGGTTCGTTATCAGACTGTTTTCTTCAGCGCGCCTCAAGACGTAAAAGGTACCGCCTTCTTATCTAGTTGGCCTTATGATCAACGACAATTCCCAGAGCTCCAAGGTTACTTGCCGGCGTTCAAGCGGGTTCGCCGTTTTCCAACTAACCAGCGTTTTGAGCCCTTGCTTCCCGGTCCGACGTGGTATCTTTCAGATGCTTGGGGGGCCGGTGACCCGTGGTTAACATGGGGCAATTTCAAAATAATCTATAGGGGTCCAATGGTTGGACCTGCCGGTGCTGGCAACTTCAACACTGCTAATGAGAATTGGGAGCGCGAACGGACTGGTGGGCCAAAGGGCACAAGCTTCTTCCGTTCAAGTTACGAGGTTATACCGGACGTAATTGTGCTGGAAACCGAACCAGTTAAATACCCTCGGGCACCAATAAGTAAGCGCCGGGTCTATATCGACACTCGCTCGATGGTTACATACACCAGTGTTAATTATGACCGTCAGGGCAAGGTTTACAAAAACTTTGAGCACGGGAATGGTGTCTCCATTGGGAAAGACGGCTCCGCGAATAATTTCTATCGTAACAAACCACTTTGGTCATGGAACTTTGTTATTGTTCACGACGTTCAAACAGGGCGTATTTCATTGCCTGAATTGGTTAAGTCGATTCCTGGTGGGTATGATACGCATTACGACGATCCCAACGACTACGATCGTTATCTAACTAAATCTGCCATTCGCAGATTGGGCGCGTAAATAATGTCAAGAGCCAAGTTGATCCTCTTTTTACTTTCGCTGAGCGCCCTAGGCTTTGCCTCGGCAGGCGATCGTCTTGAGGTCGTAAGGATTGGCTTGGCTCATGACTCAATTTACGCAGTCGAACGATCACAAAATACGATATGGGCCGTTGGGGGCCATGGTTTGGTAATTCGGTCAACTGATAACGGAACACAATGGGAGCCGATTGCGTCTCCCGGAGATTTTGCTGCACTAGATATAGCAATCGATGGTGGCAAGCCCGTTTTGGTCGGGCAGTCTGGGAAGGCCTTTGAAGCCGACGTCGCGAAGGGTTCCTGGACCCAATTGGAAACAGGGACCGATCAGCGGCTATTAAGCGTGGCAAGCCTTTCCGATGGCGGGCATATTTCTGTGGGTGCGTTCGGCACAATTATTCGTCGATTCCCTGACAGCACGAGCTTTTCGCCTGTCATTGTCAACTGGGAGAGTGTTGTGGAAGATGGATTTGAACCGCATCTCTATGATGTCTTGCAAACACGCCAGGGCAGCATTTTAATTGCCGGAGAATTCGGGATGATCCTTCGGAGCGACGACGGTGGTGAAAACTGGTCTCTTCAAAATAGTAATGAATCGTCTGTATTTGCTATTCACGAGAATGATGACGGACAACTAATAGGCGTTGGGCAGGCTGGTTATATCATCCTGTCTGCGGATGACGGCAGAAGCTGGCAAGAAAGCTATGAAGAAACGTCATCTAACTTGTTGGGTGTCAGCTCTGCAGGTGAGCACATGGTTGCTGTTGGGGTGCGAGCTATTTTAACCAGCTATGATGGCGGCAAGAATTGGAACCCCTTAAAAAACAAAATTGCTGATCGGCGCTGGTTCCAGGGCATAGTGGCTCTTAGTTCACCAAAAGAAGACAAACAATTTTTGGCAGGAGGCCAATTCGGGCAAATAATTAATTTCTGACTTTATTTAGTTTTTGGGAGGAAACGGAGATGAAGAAGAGTATTTTGATTTTAGCAGGCTTTGGGGTCGCTGTGACCGGCGGGCCAGTCTTGGCTGAACCCAGTTTCAGTGTAACAGGCATGCTGAGGCAGGAAATGGCATATAGCACTGGGGACCCTAACCAGCATACTAATTGGGGCAATATTTATAATGGTGTCCAATCTGACAACTACTGTTCTAACTTGGCGGGAGCTCCACTAGCTCCCGGCGTGTCTGTCCCACTTGATTTTAGTTGTTCAAATGTTACTAGGTCTGCTGATTTTGCAGAGGACCCTGATTGGAAGCAGTTTGCCACCCGGGTCGAAATCGATGTTCAGGCTCGCTTTACGGAGAATTTGTCAGGCTACCTCAAACTTCGGGGATATAGAGAAGAGCATCAGGAAGACTTCCTTGAAGACTTTGACGCTTTTGGTGACAACGGAATAAATGAGGCCGCTGTGCCTCCAGGCGGGTTCGGCCTGACCAGAAGAAATACACCGCTTGATGAGGGCAGAGGGTCTGCTTTTGAGACTAATGACGATGACTATATGCTCGACCTGCCTGCACTTTATTTGGACTATAATAAAGGTCCCTTATGGCTTCGCGTTGGCAACCAGCAAATTGCTTGGGGTGAGGCGCTGTTCTTCCGAGTTTTTGACGCGGTTCAGGGCTTAGACCTTCGGCGGCATAGTGTTTTTGGAGTAGCTGCGGAAGAGTACTCCGACAGCCGTATCCCATCACTTGCCATACGAGGAAGTTATAGATTTGACAATGACTGGGAGCTGGAGGCTTATGCGCAACAGTTTCGGCCTACAATTCTTCCGCGGCCAGGCACGCCTTATAGCTTAGTCGCGCAAGCTTTTACCGTTTATGAAGAACCTGGGTTTGAGAAGGATGAAGACGATATTGATTTCGGCCTCCGCTACTCTGGGTCAGCGGGTAATTTCGACCTCTCGTTTATGGCAATAGCGCGGACAACCCCAGATGGCACTTATCGGTGGACGAATAATAACCTGGGCAATAATTTTGGTGTTCCGGAAGCTGCTGGCGCTCCAGCCACAGCTTCAGAGGATGGACTGGCCTTTGCTCCCGATCCGACTGGAACAGCCAGCGCTGATGAGTGGTTCTGGGGTGCTTCTTATCTTCGCTTCGATCCAGTAGGGGCATTGAATGCAGCTGTTTCCGATGCGCCATTCTTAGAGGCCGCGACATATGCAGGCGCGTTTAACGTTGGCACAAGTGAAGCCTTAGCAAGGGGAGAGTTGGACTTATTCTTTACCACCGATGTTGATTACGCCGTGGACGCCAATGGCGCCGATTTAGTTTCTGCTGCAACCACGCTCACGGGTTTTGGCCCGCTTCGTGGATATCTAGCAAGAGACTATGACGAAGAAGTAATTTTAGGCGCCAGCATGAAATACGTGTTTATGGGCGAGCCAGACAGTTTTACTGATCAGCTTATTTTAGGTGTCGAGGCGACCTATACCCCAGATCGGCAATTTACATCACCAACGCTCTCTCAGGCAAAAATTGTAGAAGACGAATTTACCTCGGTTGTTTCGTTGGAGAAGTATCACAAGTTCTCAGCCGCATTTCCGGCGACCTACATAGTAGGCCAGTGGATGCATAAGTCGGAGAGCGACATGTTTGGACGCCACCTTTCTGGCAACGGATCCTCGTTTGCTGGGGGTATCCCGACGGGCGATGACCAATTTAACGCCATCGCGCTAGCTGTTCAGCAACCTTTCCCGAACTTGATATATCGGGCTGACTTATCGATACTCTACGACCTAGAGGGTGGAGTGTTTGTTCAGCCAGGTGTCAAATGGCGCCCGCGGGATAATTTCCAGCTTGATCTTTATGCAAATATTATGGATAGCGACGGAGGTAATGACGACATTATGGGTACACTGGAGACCCAAGATGAAATCTTTGCTCGTTTGTCATTCTATTTCTAGTAGGCATCTAAAATTGACTAAATGGCCCGCCTGATGGCGGGCCATTTTATTTCTTGACGAATTTGGCCACAGCAACAATTTCAAGACAATGATAATTAAAAAATTTACGCGCGAATTCTCTCGTAGGAAATTTTTACAGGGGCTCGGGGTGTCGGGAGCAACACTCGGCGTCTTGTCTCCTTTGTGGACGGTTTTGGCTGAGGACGGGGATCATTCCCGAGCTTACCCGGAAGAACTGTTGTCCCTCGACGCATACACAAATGGAAAAATCGGCGACACAGGTATAATTACTGCTGATAATGTCGATTTGGTTAAAGACTTGCTTGACCCCATTCAGTACATGCAGGTCAAAGATTTAGGGCGTGTATTAAATGTCATGCCGCAAACCACAGATCTGTATCGGCTCAATCCTTATGATTATTTAGAAGCCACGTTTCGGAACAGTGGGCAGGCCATTTTTGACGCCGACGGGAATGTAACAACTAGAAATGGTAATCCGTGGATCGGGGGCACCCCATTTCCCAATCCAAAGAATGGTACAGAGGTTTTTGCAAATGCCACACTTTCTTGGGGGCGACATGATGCATCTCTCTACCCGGTAAAAGAGACAGACCTTGATGCAAGCGGGAACATTACATACCAGTATGAGTCTGTTTGGGTAGAATATGCCGCAGTCGGCCGAGTTACGATGGAGCCAAAGCCCTACTGGCCAGGTCACGAGGACAAACTTCGATATCAGAATATCGTTTTTTTGAAACCCAACGATGTTGCGGGGACTTCGTTTCTAAACATTTGGCATTATGATCAGCGACGATTTCCTGATCTGCACGGTTATTTACCTGCGTTTAAGCGCGTGCGACGTTTTCCTACTAACCAACGATTTGAACCTTTAATTGCTGGAAACACCCTCTATCTCTCTGATGCCTGGGCTGCAGGTGATCCCTTTCTGTTATGGGGTAACTTCAAAATAGTATATCGCGGGCCTTATTTGGCTGCAGTCGCTGATAGTTGGACCGGCGAAAGCGAAAGCTGGGATCATACCACTCACGG
>CEUR01072196.1_pt1 | contig 10266 bp, 7 predicted proteins | sample 356411 | NCBI WGS metagenome assembly CEUR01 (sample SAMEA2622715, study PRJEB7988) | marine metagenome | biome: marine biome (ENVO:00000447); feature: surface water layer (ENVO:00002042); material: "saline water (ENVO:00002010), including plankton (ENVO:xxxxxxxx)" | depth 5 m
TTAGATATTCCTTCATATAATTTTTTTTTTTTACTTAAAATATAAACACTAATAATAATTAAAAATATTAAAAACTTATTCATATAATTTATAAATATATATTAAATGTCCATGCATTCAGATCTAGAAATTTTATCAGAAATGTTGGGTGGTGTTGGAGAATCTCCATTTGGAGAAATTATTGAAAAAAATCAAGAAAATAGTTATTATAGTTCATTTGGAATAGAACTACTTAAACAATTTCAAAATAATGATCAATACTATCATTTTTTATTATCTATTGTTAGTAATTTTAAACAATTAGATAATAAACAACAAGAATTTATTAAAAATAAAATGGAGATTTTTCCAGAAACTATTATTAAAGAAAAAATAGTTTATAAAGAAAAAAAAGTAAATAAGTCTCAAAAACCTAAATTGAATATGGGTTATAGTGCAAATAGACATCATACAGATGACTATTAATTTTCATCTTCTGAATCCGATATAAGTTGAAAATCATCTAATGGTTTAATTTCAATTTTCTTCTTACGTTTTTTAGCTTGTTCAACCCTTTGTTTTAATAATTCCAACTTTTCAGGATTATTTTTATATTCTGTAAGATCATTATAGAAGTCTAAAATCTTACTAACATTTTCTATCCACCATTCTCTATCTCTATTTACAAGTGTACATTCATACCTTTCTATTTTCCAATATTTTATTTCAAATATATTTTCTTTATTTTTGTATTCATTTACGATTGTTTCAATTTCATGATTTGTTTTATTGAATGGAAAATATTCATAGGATAATTTTTCATCTTTCTTAAATGTTGCTACTATACCTTTTGGATAATTTAAATGTGTTCGTCCATTTTGAACATTACCATCAATTTCAAAAATATCTTTACAGTATTCTTCATACGATTCATATTCTTCAATTTTAACTTGAAAGAAATCACACTCATCTAAATCACATACTTCAAGTTGACCTTGAACCTGCATTAAGTAATGTCCTGGAACTGTTTTTGTAAACTTTCGTTTTGGAGGACACTTAATTTCAACCATACGGGCTATGTGATCTTCGGATCCATTTTCATCACATATACCGTCAGGAGATGCTCCAAATGCTTCAAATTCTGGATGTGGAATCATTCCAAAATCTAATACTTTTACATTAAATAATTCTTCGTAAAATTGAATAGCAACATCTTCATATTTAACACCCCATTCGGTTATAGGGTTAGGTTCAAATGGTTTTTCTATAATTTTATCTAATATTAATTCATCACGACTTTGAAAGTGACAATGATCAATTGCCGATGCTAAACTACTTGCTGTTAATCTTGTTTTTCTCATTTTATACCATCCTTCACTCCTTTGTTCTGGTAATTCAAGTAGTTTTAATTTTTCTAATTTATTTTTTCTATTAAAAACCATTTGATGTCTTAATTTAATTTTTTCAATTTTTTCTTTCATAATAGTTTTTATTACATATTCCTCAGATGTATTCCTTGGTTGATTATCGGTAATAAAATCTTTATATATAGTATCATAATCTAAATCACCTTTATAATTCAATAAGTATTGTTCTATTTTATCTTTCATTTATGTTTATTATAATAAATAATATAAGGTTTCAATTTTTAAATAATAAATTTGAATTACTTTACTTAAATAATTATAAACATTAATATTTATTATAATGGATACAGAATCATCTTTTAAACCCTGCGAATGCTGTGAAAAGAAAATTATAGGTAAACCATGGATGAGTGTTCGTTTTGATATGCAAGTCTATCATGTATGTTCCCATACTTGTTCAACACGTTTTACAGAAAAATATGGTGGTGGATATTGGGAAAATATCATTAATAAGGAAGATTTTAATGAACCACGTCCCGTATTTGAAGTTTATAAAATAAAACAAAAGAAAGATATTACAAATGGTTTTGATATCGAGGAAATTCGCAAAGAATTAGAACAAACTGAATCAGAAGAAGAATATGAAGAATATGAAGAATTTTCATCAACAGATGATGATTTTTACGAGGAAAATTATTGAAAATAATATATCAAATATGTAAAATGTTAGAAATTATTGAAGGTAATAAATGTTATGAAGTATTAGACGATAATAATTATATTTTATTTTATTTTGGAGCATCTTGGTGTGGCCCTTGTCAGCAGGTTTTACCAAAGATAAATGAGCTATCTCAAAAATATGATAATGAGAAAATAAAATTTTATAAAATTGATATTGATAATGATAAAAATAATAAAATTTGTGATAGTTGTCAAATAAAAGTAATCCCTGCTTTTTTATTATTTAATGGTCGTAATTTTATCGATCGTAGGAAAGGTAATAATATCCCAGGTGTAACAGAAATGATAAATTCAAGATTATTTCCTCCTGTTAATTTTGAAGTTTTAGATAAAAATAATCCTATAGTAAAAGAATATCATCCACAACAACAGCCTCCACCACAACAACCTCCTTCTTATCAAAAGCAACCTCCTTCTTATCAAAAGCAACCACCATCTTCTTATCAACAAAATCCCCCTCCACAACAACTATCCGAAAAAGATCCATATCAAGAAAATAGAAAAATTTTTGATAAATCAAAATTATTTTTATAAGAATATATATATAAATGGACAAATTAAATATTAAACCAATTAAGATTATATTTTTTTTAATAACATTAATGTTAATTTTTAATAAAAAAGTTAAAGAAATATTATACTAAGTTTTTTTTATAATTATTATATATATATATGGATAATCTATTTATAATTTTTATTGTATTAATATTTTTGGCGTTTTTATTGTGTCATAAGAAAAATAAAAAAAGTATTATTGAGGGTATGCAGGGTACAATAACTGATACTCAATTAGCATCTAGTGTTGGATTATGTTATACAAATGCTTTTCTAACAAATAAAGATGTTGATCCTATTTGGCCAAGTACAGAAGAAGAATGTATTGGACAAACGGGTTATAATCTTGATTTTTTAGATATTGATTCAAAAATATCCGCCTTAGACAATGTATTGATGAATGATACAGTTGAATCAAGAAGTGAAAAAATAAATAGTGAATTAACACTATCAAATAATGATATTGTTCAATATCAAGATAATTTATATCATTATTTTGGCCCAGATGTATCACTTAATAATGATACAGGTGAAAATATGATAAAATTATTCCCATATATTCTTACAAGGGGTGAAGAAGATAAAATAGAATATTGTTTAGCAAGTGATGGTTCTGGTGTTAATGATAAAACAGAAGCTGTATGTGAAGATTCTGAAGATTTATGGATGAATTTGATAAATTCTCCAGGATATAGTAATAATTTACCGGATAATTATCTTAGAGAAACAGATAATTGTAATAATATAGATGATATAAATGAAGTTATATGTGCTAATGTAAACGAAATTCAAGTATTACATTGTCACAATCAAGAAAATAATCAAATTAAACCTAAAGAATTTTTTAAAGGACAATATCAAATAGGATCTCACACTAAAATACAAGAATTATGTGAAGGAGAAAGGTCAGATAATGTTTGGGTATATCAAAGTTTAAGAAATACATATGATGATAGTCAAATGATTGCCCAAAGATTATCTTCTGTACCCGATAGTTATTCAGATCCATTAAATACACAGGCTATTACAGTTTTCACCGAATTAAGTAATCAAGAAAGGAGTCAATCAGAACAAAGACAAGAATTAATAGAACGTCTTCGTGAAGAAGCAAATGAAATGATGAATGCTACTTGTTTATTTGAAAATAGCGAAAATAAATATCATGGTAATATCAGTAAACAGACGCAGGGTTTATATTTATGTGATGGCTCTTCCGAAGGAAACAGTTTAGAAGCATCTACTCAAGCAGAAGCATGTACTCCACAAAGTTTATCATGTGATCCAAATTTTGCCACATCTAGTTCTGATGGACTGATAAAATCGATCATTTGTAATAATGGTATATTCGATTACCGTGGTTGTCAAGCATCACAATGTACATTACCCGATGGTTTTCATGAAAAATATGAAAAAATAGATGGAACAGCATTAAATACAGAAACAGGGGCGACTTTTACAGTTCATGATTTTAAGGATACTATAACGGGAGAAGTTCTCATAAGATGTAAAAATACTCACCATGGTGAACCAGTTGTAACAAGTTGTCAAGAAAGTTCTGATGGACCTGGTATTTTACAAATAAGTGGTTGCGAAATAAATCAATGTCATTTTGAACAAACAGATATGATTGGATATACTGGGATTCAAACAAGCGGTAATAATACTATAGGAGGACATCATGGAGATAATCCAAATAGAATGTGTGATACTGGTTTTACATCCAGGACAAGTATTAATGATTTATCTGATGGTCAAAATAATGATGAACTATTTAGAACGAATGGAATAACAATGTCTTGTCCATCAAATGGGGAAAGTATAACATTATCAGGATGTTCTGAAACAATATGTAAAAACCCTGCTGTTAGTAATAAAGTACATTCTTACTCAGATACATTTCAAGCAAATATAGATAATAAAACAGATGTTGCATATATTGAAAATGATACATATGATAAATATGTTGTTCCTTCCAATTTACCAACAGGGAATATTATTCCTAAAAATGTCTTAAATGGAAATATGTATTGTGGTAAAAATTACACTAGAAATGGAAATTCTAATTCAGGTTCTGAATTAGCAAATAGGTTGATACCAGATGATAAGATAGTATGTAATAGTATTTATAATGTAGAAGCAAGTTTAAATATAAATAATGAAACTATAAATAATCATATGCCAAGTTTTGGAGATGAAATCACAGACAAGATTGGATACATAAATTATTTAAGCAATACATTACCTAATGAAACGCATTTAGATTTTTCAGTTGAAGAATGTAATGTAAACCATTGTAAATGGCCGACTATACAATATGATGATAATATTATTAATAATTATCTTCTTCCACCAATTAGAATAGATGTTCCAGATGGATATGGAGGAGATGAAACATCTATATCACCTGAAGAACTTAATAAAATACAAGATACAGATGGTAACCGATTTAAAACTGGATATATCCAGAGTGTTTCTGATGATGAAGTAGATGTAACACTTGATAAGACATCACTTCAAACAGCTGCGTCATGGGCTGGTTATAATCAAGAAAATGATAGTACAAGATTAAAATGTGCTGGTGAAGAGAATACAAATTGTATTGTTGAACCATTATTTAAAAATTATGAAATAAATGAAATGATTAATAGAGATAATTCTGCAAGCAATATAAATGACCCTCTAGCTTTCAAAGGACAAGATCTATCTATAATACCAGATCTTGAAACATATCAAGATAAGAAAAAATGGAGTGAATATTTAGAAAGTGTTAAAAGAGGAGGACCATTTGAAGTAAGCCAATGTTTCAATAAAACTGTAACATCTGATTTAGAAGTATTATGTAATGGTGAAAATGGTCAAAAATGCGATGATCCTAATACGAGCGAATGTAAAGCAAATATTCAGGGTTGTCAAGAAAATATGTGTAGATTGAGTTCAGAACATGCTCAAACAGGAACACGTTTATTAGTTGAAACAATTGATAATGATGGAATTATAAAATATAAAACGATTGGTGGAATAAATCAAGAAAATATGGAATTAGAATTTTCCGTAAATCAAATTAGAAATATCACATGTGATGAAGGATTCTCAAAACCTATTGGTGGAAGACTTGAAGATGATGGTATATTACATGATCCTATTTATGGTAATTTACCAGAAGGCGATGAAGTACAAAATGTACCCATAAAAATAAAATGTGAAAATCATGGTGCCGAATTTACAATTGAAAACAAATGTGGTATGACACGTTGCCCTGGAACAACTATTGATGTAATAGAAGATAAAATTAATTTAGTTGGACCAAATTCAGGATCACTAAATACATGTCCGACAAATAGTATTTGGAAGACTCAATTTCAATATCATACCAATTTAGATACACCAATTACTAGTATATCTGATATGAATGATATAGTAACTCCTAATTCAGAAATATGTTCTGTTATTCAAACCGATGATTCTATTTTTGATATATCTAAATCTCGCTATAGTTTCTCAGATGGTAATATTACGTGTTCAAATGATACAAATGATCCTTTTATTACATCAAGTGGTAATTCTCAAAATATAGTGGAAAAATGTAATTATATTCCTGGTGAAGATGTACCTAAAAGGACTGTTTCTGGTTGTCAACCAAAATTATGCAAAATACCAAATAATTTAAGTGAAGGAATGATAATTAATCCAAAATTAAAAGAATATCCATTTATTAAACAGTTATTTGAAAATAATAGTGAAATCGTTATTTCAATGGACTTTTTAGATGAAAATTATCATAATACTGATGATATTTCAGAATCATATTTATCAGATGATATGAAAAATTCAATAGATAATGTATTATTAGAATCTCCTCCTAGATTAAACAAAATGTTTCTGTGTGACACAGGTTATCACGTTCAAGGGGGAGATAATATAGAATTTTCATGTAATAATGATGGAGATAATATATCTGATTTCTCAATATCAACCTCATGTGAACAAAATATGTGTAATATTCCAAGTAATTTCGATAATGCATCTTATCATGTCAATACTTCACTTTCTTCGGGTATAGCAACAGTTTCAGATTTACAAGGTTCCATTACATGTGGTGGGGACTTTAATTTAAATACAGCAATAACTTTCAAGTGCGATACACATGAAGGCGAGTTTACAATCGTTGATAATAATAATCCAGATGACACAGATCAAGATGGAATATGGAATAGATTATGTCAACAAAACACTTGTATATTACCAGAATATCCACTTACTGATGGAGATAAAACTACATTTAGAAATAATGAAGTTGTTGGGGATGATAGTATATCTCAATACTTAAATGAAGTTAGAGTACCAATTGATCTTCAATATTGTTATAATGGTTTAAGTAATTTAACAGAACCACTACAATATAGTGACTATAGTCAAATAACATGTAATCCTGATTGTAATGGAACAGCTTCTGTAACTTGTCAAGATAGTGATCAAAGATTAGACGTTAGTGGATGTTCCGAAAATTATTGTGTAATGCCTAATGACATATATAGTGGAAACAATATTAATTATAACTTCTCAAATATTATAAATAAATTAAATAGATTACAAGAACATCAATCAGATCTTGGTGGATTTACAAAGAAGCAATTTGAAAAAACATGGCATGATATGGGTAATACATTCGAATGTTCGCCATTTTCAGAACCAGTTGGTCAAGGTCCAGTTATTAATTGTCAGGGACAAGGACAAACATTTACTTTTGAAACTAAAAATAATGATAATGAAATTATAAATGGATGTAGACCATTTACATTGAATGATGAACGTAATTTCTTAGCAGGTTCAACAGCATACAGTTTTTATCCAAACGGTTGTCCATTAACAAAACAAAACGCATTCAGATATTTAAGTGGAACAGATAATATGTATTCAAATATATCCTCTGATGAAAGAAATGATAGCGGTGAATCAGTCACACATAGTTTAGTAAGACCTGATTCTGGAACTGAATCATTATCTCCATTAGATGAAACAAATGATAAATTTCACTATTATTATCGTTATGATCCAGAACCAGGGCCAGGAGCAAGTTATTTACCGGCGGAAGGTCAAAATGAAGAAGAAATGATAAATAATGGTTGGACAAAGATACCAATGTATATTGATTATACTGTATTAGAACCAGCTACTAAAATTAATAAAATGGAAGAATTTATGCGTATATCACAACAAGCTGCCGATCTTATACCATCCGCTGCTGGTTTTAACATAACAAAAGTTAATCGTATAACAGCGGAAATAAATGCTATTGATAAATGTTCGAGAGTTGAGAGTATTGATGGAGACTGTAGAAATCAAGAAACAGGCGAAGTTGATACAACTAAACTTGCAACATTTTTAAGAAATCCTGAAAATAAATTTTTACAAATGGGTGTTTTTAAGAGTGAACAAAAAGGAACAAATTGTATAGAAAATCAAGATATATTATTTACCAATGGTGAAAGAACTTTTTTTGAAGATTATGGAGCTGTAACAGATAGTGGAAGTAATAGTAGTGTATATGTTCCTGGAGGACAATTTGATGTCCTCAATCCAGATATTGTACCAGATAATGGATCTGTATTTATGAAACAGTTATTTACTGGAACAACAGGAAATGTAGGACGTCAATATACTATGTATGATGATAGTGAATTAATAGGTGAAAGGCCGGACCCGGTTCCTCCAGAACAACCTTCAGAAGAAACAGATACAACAGAACCCGAACGTTAATTAATTAGAATAGAGATTTAAAGATATATCATAAAAATTATATTAAAGTGAAAATGGATGAAGAAAATATTTTAAATACATCATTTGATACCCTAAATTTAAAAGATAATCTTTTAAGAGGTATTTATTCTTATGGCTTTGAAAATCCTTCAAAAATACAAGGGTCTTCTGTGCCAGTAATCGTTTCTGGTAAAGACGTAATTGCACAAGCACAATCTGGAACCGGTAAAACTGGGGCATTTTTGATTGGTGCTTTAGAAAAAATTGATTCAGAAAAAAAAAATACACAAATTTTAGTAATCGCTCCAACACATGAACTTGTTCATCAAATATATGAGGTTGCTTTAGAATTAAGTAAATATATGAATATCTCAATTATGGAAGTTGTTGGAGGGACAAGTGTTCAAGATTGTAAAAAAGATCTTGATAATATTCCACAGATGATTATTGGTAGTCCAGGAAGAGTATTAGATATGATAACAAAGAGATTTTTATTTACTGATCAACTTAAAACATTAATTTTTGATGAAGCAGATGAAATACTTTCATGTGGTTTTAAAGAAACAATTTATAATATTGTAAAAACAATCCCTCAAACATCTCAGATCTGTTTATTTAGTGCTACTATTCCAAATGATATTATTGAATTAAGTAAGAATTTTATGAACAATCCAGAACAAATATTAGTTAAAAAAGAAGCATTAACATTAGAAGGTATTAAACAATTTTATATTAATATTAAAATTAGTGATTGGAAATATGATGTTTTAAAAGATTTATATGATACTATCAATATAGCTCAATGTATTATTTATATTAATTCTAAAAATAAACTAATGGAGATTTTTGATAGACTTAATAATGATAATTTCCCAGTTTCATGTATACATGGGGAACTTACTAGTAACGAAAGGAAAGAAGTTATGAAAAATTTCAGAAGTGGACATACACGCATTTTACTATCAACTGATCTACTTTCAAGGGGTATTGATGTACAACAATTATCATTAGTTATCAATTTTGATCTTCCTAAATCAAAAGAAGTATATATTCATCGTATTGGAAGAAGTGGAAGATATGGAAGAAAGGGTGTTTCTATTAACCTTGTAACGGACAGAGATATGCAACACATGAAGGATATTGAAGGATTTTATGATACTCAAATTGAAGAAATGCCTCAAAATATAGAAGATTATCTAAGTGTATAATATATTTAATGTCAAGGCCGGCCCATTTAAATGAATGTATAGGACCTTTATGGAAACCTAAATTATGGGAAGAAATTAATAAAGAAGATTATTTAAAATACACAAATTGTTATTCATATGCTTTTAATTATGTAGACTATGGAAATAAAAAAAGACAACCGGGTGAAATACATGGTACTAAATATCGTGATAATACATGTGAAGAAATTATAAGAAAAGTAAAAAATGACTATATTAATGATAATATAGTAGAATGTACTTTTGATGAAAAATTACCAAATGATAGATATAAAATAGCACTTGTTGTTGATCTAGACGAAAGAGATAAAGGGACAGATGATTTTGATCAAGATTATCATTTTTATAGGCAAGATTGTGATGGAACATGGAGCCATAAAACGGGTACAGGAGATGTTACAAATGAAGATGCAAGTGGAAACGCTATTACTAATCCTAAACATGCTGATAGAGATTATGTATCAAAATGTAATAGAGAAGGAGATGAAGATTGTAATGAAGAACATAATTATAAAGATTTTTGTGGATTTCTTTCAGTTCCATTAAATAGTTTATTTGGCCCCGTTATAAGATATAATGAAATTAGTTCTAAAGATAATAAATCATCTAATAATAAATCATCTAATAATAATTCATCTAAT
>CEUR01337233.1_pt1 | contig 10145 bp, 5 predicted proteins | sample 356411 | NCBI WGS metagenome assembly CEUR01 (sample SAMEA2622715, study PRJEB7988) | marine metagenome | biome: marine biome (ENVO:00000447); feature: surface water layer (ENVO:00002042); material: "saline water (ENVO:00002010), including plankton (ENVO:xxxxxxxx)" | depth 5 m
CATGGAAATTTTCCGAAAATTTTAAATTACAAATTCCATTAGGATCAGTGAAATCATGTTCTAATTGTGTTTTATCCTTAAACTCGTCTTGTATTCCAACCTGACCACTTGTATCGTTTCCATTATAATATGTATTACCATGAATATCCCAATGTTCCGAATTAACAATACCATCAGTCCCAACCCCCCATTTTAATTGAGCCATTGGACAAACGTTTGCCGCTATAGTTAATCTACTCGTATCACCCGGAAATGCATTTGGATTACCCGGTTGATAGCAATTTTCACTTTGACAATGTGTAACTAAATAATTCATACCTGGATCATCACATGTTGCTGCTTCATTTAATGCATTTATTGCCATTACGGCTGCTTCATATACACTACTAGCCATACCGCCAGGTTCAACCCATTTGTTAATTTCATTCTCTTCTTTTTCAGCATCTTTATCACATTCTCCTTCTATCTCGGAGGTCAAGCGATCACCACAACAATCTACTAATGGATTTATTGGAGCATAAGTATCCTTACAACCGCTTTCTAAAATATTTGTTCTTCTATTTGCAATATTATGTGGAAGTTCACGCAAATTAAAGGCAACCATATTAACTTCTTCAGTTGGAAAAGCAATATAGTTTAGCATAAGTTGCTGAGAAGCATTACGACGGTTATCATCCGTCGCGCTCGGGCCAACTCTATCGTTATCAGTTGCTCTCATTTCAAGACATTCTACTTTTAGCCTTCTGTTAATTTCTATTTTTTCTTCTCTCGTAGAAGCATTTCTTTCATCCTCGTATGATGGAGGGTAAACATATTCATTTGTAATTTTATTTAAACATTGTGAACCTCTATAACCTAAAACAATTTGTTGCCCAGCATATATTTGTGCCATTATGTAAATAGTTATAGCTTTCTTTGTTTTTCTATCCAGACCAGAATATCCTGGACCTGACCATGGTTCCTCAATTAAATGTTCAGCTAATTCAAGGAACTTAAAACTAGCAACACGATCTAATACACTTTTAACTGTAAAAAAATCGCATGTATCTTCATGTGAGAAATCTTGGTTTAATCTTCCTAGTTCTCCATAATGTGCAGCATAATCTGAATGTTCTGGAACTCTATGTTCATTTGGCACGCTTGTGTCATTGTCCCAATCTTGACGCATGTATGATAATTCTATCTCATCAGAATCCATTCCTGGCCTTTCCCATACAGGCTGCTGACATCCCTCATCTTGAGGACTACGACAATCAATACAAGGGCATGGATAAGGTGATAACCAATCTGGAACCCAGTCTGGTACAGCATCAGCCGAACATCTTTGTAATCTCCAAATATCACTATCATGTATATGTCCTCTTCCTATTTCAAAAGATTGTAATGGACTTAATGAACCTAATGAATAATCTAATATTTCATATCCTAACAAAATACCTTCAATAAAGGACCCACCCAAATATGCTAAAATTTTCCCAATTGTATGTTTACCTATCCAACGTAATCCTTTAATAATTTTATTTCTTTCCACTTTTTGTGCGAAACGCATGATTTTTCTAATAAATTTAGGAGCGTCTAGATCATTAGGATTAAAATTCTCATCACTAATTCTTTCAAAAAATTGTCCCATCTGATTAATTTTACGATTATATCTATCAAAAAAAGTATTATTTTCGAGGCGATCTCTCCAATCGCTAGGGGCATCAATAGATCTTATTTTTTCAAATTCTTCTATATCTTTCATGGCGGTTAATTTTACGTTTGTACTCTTCAATTTTTGTATACTTCTATTATACGCATTTTGCTTTTCTTCTAGAAGTGCTTTCTTGTCCGCTTCATTAAGACCATCATGATCATCAAGCATGGTTTCAATGAGCTCTTTTGAGGCTCTCTCATACATTCTATATGCTTGATGGCGGCTGACACCGTCATTCATTTTTTTTACACCTTCATATAAATCAGAATATGGTACAATATATCTTTTATAAAAAACATGTCTTAATGAAGATCTCATTAAGAATGTCACATCAGCAATAAAAAGGCGCGTATCATCCGCCACATTTATTATTTTAATAATTATATCTCTTATTACACTTATTGTTTGTAATTTTTCAAATTCCTCACTTATTTCATTTTTCCAGCTGTGTAATTCTGCTACATAATTATCAACTGAGTTTTCCCATTGTTCTATCTGTGAACCTTCTGTATTCTGAGGATCTTCTTCAAAATTAAATGGAAAATCTGAATATATTAGTTCATATTCATCCTCATCCTCATCATCCTCATCCTCATCACTTACTTCATCACCCTCTTGTAATTCTTTAACTTCTAAAATATATTTTTGTAAAAATAGTGCATCTTCTTCTAACCTTTCACCTAATATCATAGCATAAAGGAAATCTGCCAAACATCTGTTGATATCATTACGAAGAGAATCATCAGAATCATCAGAATCATCACTTAACCTCTCTTCCAACCCCGTCATACCAGTAAAAAAAGCAAAATAATTTGTTTCTTTAATATTATCTAACTGCTCCTGTAATAAATGTCCATTTTTTTGTTCTGAACTAGTTTTCCCTCTAATAAAATTATAAATATTTTCTTTACTAACTTCATCAATATAAGGATCACCCATACCAAAGTTCGCTCTTAATTTATTAAGGTACGATAATGATGTTGAACCATGGATATCTCTGATTCCACCATTTTTAGCAATATCAACAAAAGTTTCATTGTAATTTTGATACATCAACAGGAAATTATATCTTATCCTTTCTCTTTCTTCCAGTCCTAATTCATCAGCCATTTCTGATCCTAGACGGCTTTGTTTACTTGCACGAATATAATCCTCATTTAGATCAGAATCAGTTAAAGGATGTATAAAATGTGTATAATATGCATCATTTGCTAATTCTTCTCTTAACATCAAAGCTACTTCAAAATCATTTGAACGAAGTGTAAATATTTCAGGATCACTAGGTTCGTCCGCCTGTATTATTACTCCACATCTGCGGTCAGATATATTAGTAGGAGGTAAAATTTCATATTGACCTTCTTCACAGGTGGTAATATCTGAACATACTCTGCTCTCGCGTTGGTGTGGATCAGATGATAAATATTTACCTTCTTCACAACTATGTGTTAACTCGACACATTCACGATCACTTGTTTCCGTTTTATCTCTAACCATATATTCGTTTTCTCTACATTCCGTTAAAGGTTCACACATGAATTCACATGTGTATGATCCCGAGGAATCAATGCCATCAACTGGGTGATGATCATGAATATACCCTGAGCCATCGTATAATATACATGTTCCATCTGTTTTATATGTCCACCATCTGCATCTTCCGGTATTTAATTCAGGGTCATACGTCATTGGTTCTGGTTGTTCATCTGAACCTTCTTCTTGTTGTTCATACATTACATTTCCTTGATCATCACGCTTATAATATACACTATCATGATTATGATTAAAACATCTTGATCTACAATCCTCACGACTTTCTGCTGGACCGGAACTCCCTATTTCACTTTGATATCTATAATTTGAATTAATTAATATTCCCTCATTACTATCACCTTTATTCCCCCAACAATATCCACCATGACCATCCCCAGTTAAATATGATCCCGATGGTGTTGTTTTATATGACGTTCTATAATCACAATCACATCTACGGTCACTTGTCACAGTTCCCGACCGCGTAATAATTTCATTTTTTGAAGGATCACAATTAGTATATTTCCAACAAAATTGATTATCAGCATCCTCTGAGGAGGTATATTCATCCAGAGCACAATGTGTACCACTTCTTGTATTTCGTTTACCATGTGGTGGACGAGAATCAGCTATTTCTTGTATACATGAAGATTCATAATAAGGCCATTCAATAAAAAATCCACAATTTTGACGTGTGGTTGGTGGTGCTACATGTCCTTCTACTAGTTTTCTATTCTTTGTACATATAAAAAATATCAAAATAATAATAAAAAATATAAAAATCTTTTTATCCATAATATAATATAATATATAAATATATAAAAATAAAAAAATAAAAAAAAATATATAAGAAATGGAAAATAAAGATAAAAAAACAGGGTCTGAACCTGTCCCTAAAAAACAAGAACAAGTAAACGAAGAATGTTTAAAAACACTACGTGATCGTATGGATGAAAAAAATCAAAAAGCATTTGATGTTTTAGTAAGTGAAGGGAAAAATGCATTTCTAAAACATGTTTTCACAGATGAAAGTGGATGCGAAAGAAGCTATGCTGAAATGCGATATTTATACGGATAATCTCATACCTGTTCAACACGGGTTACGGTCCTTTCATAATGAATTCTATCTTGTTCTTCACGCTCACCTTTTTTAATAATACAATAGATACAACATCCCATAAATAAGAATAACCCTAATAAGAATAATAATGAATCAATGATATTTATACGATCATTATATTCTCTTTCTTCTTCAATTGTACTTGGCATATTAATTTTTTAATGTTATTTAATAGTAATGTATCAAATTTGATTCAAGGTATAATCCTTTATTAAATAATTTAAGATAATTCATCAATGATTGTTAAATTCATTTTATTTCCAATTTTCAGATTATTTTTTCGTATCCAACCTGCATTTACTTCAATAATGTAGTTTGATTTCTTATTAATTTTTACAGTTTTTAATGATAAAGGAACGGTATCTTCTACAAATCCTATAACTTTATAATCTTGATCAAGGAATATAACATCTAATGGTATATATGTATTTTTCATCCAAACTGAATTATGGTCATATTTAAACGCAAATAACATTCCTTCATCAATATTTAGATATTGACGGAACATTAAACCTTTTTTTTTATCTTCTTCAGTTGTAACAACTTTAACTTTTAAATGAAGAACATTTTTAAAGTAGCTAAATATCAATAATATCAATAATACTAATGTAATTATGATAATATGTTTTACTTTAATTTTCATTAATTATAATATAATCTATATTATTATAATATATGTCTGAAGTATGGATTTTGGGTAATACAAATGAATCATGTGAAGATGTATGTAATAATAACGGAAGAATATGTGAAGATAATGTTGGTGATGGAACTGATATCCGTAGAGAATTGCTCGGAAATTATGAAGAAGGTTCATTAAATAGTATGGGTTACATTGCTAGTCTTTTAGGTGTAGATTGCCCTAATTACAATAGTCATGGAATGGGGCCATTTGTTGATTCAAATGGAAATTGTTACTACCAAAGTTTTAATCACCGCGGACAATCATGTAGTGGTGCCACCGGAATTGCTCATCCTGAAAGGAGACGCTTATGTAAATGCGGTGGTTCACGCGGTGGGGATGATTATACATATATTCTCGGTAGTCAAACAACTGGTCCAAGAGTTATTGGCGGGGTGCGGTATCAGGCGGAAAACGGTGAGACATGTGATCAAGCATGTGCGAGTAATAATCTAGGAGGATGTGCTTCAGGAAGATGGGGAGATATAGAAAGTATAAGAGAAATAGCAGATTCTTTAGATATATGTGGTCCGCAACGTAATACTATCTATGTACGCCCCAACGAAGTGACCCCAATGGCTTATGTCAGCGAGATTTCCCCTTCGTGTTGGGTTCATAGTGATGAAATAGAAAATACACAGTGTAATACTATTCCTAGAACTAATTTTTCAAATATATGCAAATGTAGATCTTTAGAATTACAAAAATGCAATACTATAACAGATGAATTATGTGGTAATGGTTATGTATTAAAATCTAATCCTGAAAATATAAGTTGCGAAACGAATCAATGTAATGTTAGTATTCCTACTATGGGCGACCATTTGACATGCTGTGAAGCATTAGAATGTGAAGACGGTACTACTATAGATACGGATGGTAATACATGTATTCCATGCTCTAACACACAGGCAGGAACTGGTGGAATATGTTCTGAATGTCCTGATGGATCACAACCCAATGATAATAATACTGAATGTATAAGTTGTCCTTTAGGATACGCTGGAATAGGAGGAACATGTGAACTATGTCCTTTTGCAACACAACCCTCGCAAAACAAAACAGAATGTGTATCATGTCCAGGTGATCAAGTTTCTTCTAATGGTATATGTGAAACGTGTGAACCCGGTTCACAACCAAACAGTGATAATAGTGGTTGTGAACCATGTCCGGATGGTCATGCTGGAAATGATGCTACATGTTCTGTATGTCCGGATGGAAATCAACCTAATATTACTAGAACAGAGTGTGAACAATGCCCGGGTAGTCATGCTGGAACAAGTGGGATATGTAATAGATGTGCGGATGGAAATCAACCTAATATTACTAGAACAGAGTGTGAACCATGTCCGGATGGTCATTCTGGAATCGATGGAACATGTAATATATGTGCGGATGGGAATCAACCCAATATTACTAGAACAGAGTGTGAACAATGTCCTGATGCTCATGCTGGAACAAGTGGGATATGTAATAGATGTGTGGATGGGTTTCAACCCAATATTACTAGAACAGAGTGCGAACCATGTCCCGATGGTCATGCTGGAACCGATGGATCATGTTCTCTATGTAGTTGGGGAAATAATCCCAATATTACCAGAACTGAATGTGAATCATGTCCTGAAGGTCATCATTCAACAAGTGGAAGATGTCAAAGTTGTGCGGATGGGAATCAACCAAATATTGCTAGATCAGGGTGTGAACCATGTCCCGATGGTCATGCTGGAACCGATGGAACATGTTCTTTATGCCCTAATGGAACACAACCAAATAATGATAAAACAGAGTGTGAACCATGTCCTGATGATCATGCTGGAACCGGTGGAACATGTGATAGATGTCCGGATGGAAAACAACCCAATAATACTAGAACAGATTGTGAACAATGTCCGGATGGTCATGCTGGACTAAATGGACAATGTTCTGAATGTCAGGATGGAACACAATCCAATAATGTTCAAACTGAATGTATTCCGATTATATGTGTTAGACCTGATCCCGTTCCAACAGGATATATAATTACTAGTGAACAATTAGATCTAAGTAGTGATTTAGATTTTAACGTTAATTTTAATTGTGGTACAGGATATAGAGAGAGTGATACTGGTTCAAATATATCACCGTGTACAAATAATGGAGAACCATATACTATTACTGGTTGTACAGAAATTATGTGTAATGAATTTGATGATTGCCCGGAAGGACAAACCAATAAAGATAATGATGAAAATATTGCTGGTATTACGCGAGAATCTTGCTGTAGAAATTTAAGGTGTGATGAGTATAGTTGTCAAGGGAATCTAATCCATGTAGATAATGCTTCTACTATTGAAAATTTTACAGAAGACGAATGTTGTAGAGAATCACAGTGTATTAATCCTAATACTGAAGGTTATAATTTTAACCTTAATGATAGTGTTACAACTATATCTGGATTTAACATCGTCGATGGTGAAATAACATGTGCGGATGGATATACATTAGAAACCGGTGTTGAATATCCATCTGCAATGGCATGTAGTTTAGATAATACAGCATATACAGTTTCTGGTTGTAGACAATTAATGTGTGATGAATTTGATGGATGTCCGTTAGATACACATGTAAGAGTTCAAAATTCTGAGAATATTGCAGGTAATAGGGTAGATATGTGTTGTAGAGAACCTGAATGTAGTGATTTTATTACATGTGATCCAAACACACATCGGGAGTCTGGAAATACATTCGGTGCTAGTGAAAGTATTTGTTGTACAGAAATTATGTGTAATGAATATGTTTGTCCAGAAGGAAAAACTAATAAAAATGATTCTGAAAATATTGCTGGTAATTCAGAAGATCTATGCTGTAGAAATTTAAGGTGTGATGAGTATACTTGTCAAGGGAATCTAATCCATGTAGATAATGCATCTAGTATTGAAAATTTTACAGAAGAAGAATGTTGTAGAGAACCTCAGTGTATTAATCCTACTATTGAAGGTTATAATTTTAACCTTAACAATAGTATTACAAATATATCTGGATTCAATATCGTCGATGGTGAAATAACATGTGCGGATGGATATACATTAGAATCCGGTGTTGAATATCCATCTACAATTGCTTGTAATGGAGATAATACAACATATACAGTTTCGGGTTGTAGACAATTGATGTGTAGTGATTTTACTGAATGTCCAACAGATACACATGTCTTAGTTCAAAATCCGGGTGCTATTGTGGGATCTACGGTAGACAGATGTTGTAGAGAATTAATGTGTAGTGAATTTACAAGTTGTTCAAATATGAAAACTAATAAATATAATTCAGATGATGATATTCCTGGTAATTCAGAAGATCTGTGCTGTAGAGATTTAATGTGTAGTGAATTTACAGATTGTCCAAATACACATGCTAATTTATATAATTCTGATAATGATATTGCAGGTAACACAGAAGAAATATGTTGTTCACCAATAATGTGCGATGATTTTACATGTCCTGATACGAAAACAAATATTGATGATGCTATAAATACTGCGGGTATTACGGAAGAACGATGCTGTAGAGATTTAACATGTAGTGATTTTACATGTACTGGAACAAAAGTCCTTGTAGATAATCCTGAAACTATTACTGAATATACAGATGAAGTATGTTGTAGAGAATCACAATGTGTTCAACCAACTACTGAAGGATATGATTTCACAGAGGTTGATGATGCTAGTGTTACAAATATTAACGGGTTCAATATTATTGGAGTAAAATGCTCTGATGGATATATAGGAGATAATCCTACAGCCACTGTATGTAATAGTGATAATACAGATTATACAGTTTCTGGTTGTAGACTCCCACAATGTTCACAACCCGATACTGAAGGTTATGATTTTACAGATATCAATGATAGTATTACAACCATCGACGGTTTCAATATAGTCGATGGTGAAATAAAATGCGCAGATGGATATACTGGTTCAGTAACAGCAGAAGCCTGTGAAGAAGATAATACACCATATACTGTTTCTGGATGCTCAGAAATAATGATATATTGTTCAAATAATAGTGAATCAAATTATGATTTTAATTGTGGAGAATACCATACATTAAAAAATAATAGTGCTTCGATAAGTTGTATTAATGGAGAATGTGATATTCTTACATGTTGTAATCCAAAAGAGAATACTGAAGTTTTAACTTACCAAGGAAGTTTAATAATTGAAACAGAACCATTTAAAAATATGATTGTTGAAGGAATCGATAATAATGTAATCAAAACAAATTGTGATAGAATCAAAAATGATATTTTAAGAGAACTAAATGTAAGAAATAGTCAAATAGTTTTTAGGTGTGATGGAGATTCAGAAGGTAAATATGATTTTAGTTTTGATTTATTAAGTTCAGATGATCGTCCAATACCAGAATCTATTAAAAAAAAATTGGAAACAAACAAAATAAAGGCATTGGGTAAAGATGTTAATATTAATCTTGGAAATACACAATCTATTTCAATAGAAGAGGAAACTGATAGTACTAATTGGGATATGATAATCGGTGGTATTGTTATTACTTTATTATCTTCGTTTTTCATGATAGTAATATTTATTATAATTATGGGTGGTGATAAATAAATATAAATATAAATAATATATTCTATATTATATAAATGAATCAGAAAAATTTAATGCGTTTATTTTATCCAATGATTGCTGGTTTTGTCGTTTCAAAATTCTGTAAAATGGAACGTTCTGGTGTCAATGTTAAATTTAGACCACCACCATTTGTTTTTGGAATTGTATGGCCTATCCTCTATATACTTTTAGGTTTAAGTTGGATTAATTCTAATCCTGATAAGAATATGAATCTTGAAGTAATGTTTTTTGTTTTATCATCATTACTTGCGTATTGGATCGTAGTATATGCTTGTCAAAAAAATAAAAAAAATGCTGTTTTTGTGATGTTAGCAATCGTATTAAATATTGCATTATTAATGGTTCAAATACCTAAAAAGAGTCAATTATATTTAGTTCCGTTGGCTGTATGGATCTTTTTTGCGATGTTATTAAGCACAACTGAGTTACAAAATAGTATGTAAATATTATATATTATATATTATATATTATATATTATATATTATATAT
>CEUR01337227.1_pt1 | contig 10056 bp, 4 predicted proteins | sample 356411 | NCBI WGS metagenome assembly CEUR01 (sample SAMEA2622715, study PRJEB7988) | marine metagenome | biome: marine biome (ENVO:00000447); feature: surface water layer (ENVO:00002042); material: "saline water (ENVO:00002010), including plankton (ENVO:xxxxxxxx)" | depth 5 m
TATATATATATGTAAGAAAAATATATATATATTAAAATATTTTATATTGATTATATTGATAACATACCATCAACCTCATAAATAGTATCTGCTAACTGTCTAACATTACCAACTTCATCTTCAGCTTGTTGCCTCATTAATCGAATGTCATCATCCATTCCTGTATAAACAGGCATTATACCATAACTTCCTGGATATTGTCTTTCTAATATCTCATTCATTTTTCTTTTTATTTGATTTCTTCTAAATGACTCTCCCTCTGAATTATCCGTATATTGACTATCTCTAGTTACACTATTTATAAGTCTTGCTTGTTTACCAAGAAGTAATGCCCTTTTTAAAGTATTTACATCATCAGAATACCTAGATTTCCTTAATTCTTTAACTTCAGCCTTTCTTTGTGATATTTCTTCACCTAATTCATTTTCTTGATCCATTCCTAATCCTCTACCAATTACACTTCTTCTTAAACTTCTCATTAAGCCTTTTTCTCCTTTAATTTTTCTTAATTTTCTTTCTTTTATTGGAATATTACTACCATCTTTAAGAACAGACGCGATTTTCTTATAATCTTTTCTTCTCAATTTATTACCTTTAATCAGTTTTTTTCTAGCAATTTCTAATTTCCTATTTGAAGAACCTAAACTAAATCTCTCTAAACTATTATTAAAAATTAATAATCCTACAAAAATAAAAATTATAACTAAAATAAATAAAATATTATTGTTTTCAAGTTTCATAATATATATATATATTATAAAAATATTAATTATATAAAAATATTAATTAATTATATAATATTTTTTTATTCCTCTTCTTCAACTATTGGTCTAAGATTAATTTTAGGTTTTGAATTGCTACCATTAATATCTGAAAATCCATAAATAGATTTTTTTTGCCATTCTATTAATCTCTTTTTAACTTCATTTTTATCTAATCTACCATTATTATGATTTTCAATAAACCAATTTTCAAAACAATTCCATAATATATTAAATGATGTAACTTCATCATCTTCAGTCTTTTCAAGTGAATCCGAAATCCATTGACCTATAATATCATTTTCATTCTTATAATTTTCAGTTTCCATTCTTATTGATTCTGGAATATCATAATCCGATTTGTTTTCCATATTTTTCCATATTTTTAACAACATACCCATAAATATCATAGGCCATTTCTTTAATTTTATTGGTAATTCTTTATCCATAGGATAAATATTCTTTTCTGGATTTATTAATCCCTTCTTTTTAGGATCTACAAAACTGGAAGGAAAAGGATATACTTGAACCCTTCTCCAAGCACCATTCGTTTTATCTTCTATTGTTGGTTTTTCATTACACATCAATATTATCTCAAATTGTGGTTTAAATTCGAAAGGAGCACTATACAATTCTCTAGCCTGAATCATATCACCACCACTAATTTCTTTCATTTCACCAGCATTTATTTTCTCTTTTTCTTCAGGTTCTTGCATATAACAAAACCTTTTACCTCTAGTTCTAGCTTTTTCTGGACTTGCCGCATTACTAGCTTTTCTTTTCTGAGTTAGTAAAGTAACCGGTAGATTAGTACAATATTCACCAAAAGTTTCCCTTATTAAATCTAATAAAATAGATTTTCCATTACCACCAGAACCGGTCCATATACTAAATCTTTGCTCTAATACATTTCCAGATAATCTAGTTGCTATAAATTTTAAACAATAATCTCTAATACCTGAACCATCTTTTTCTGTATCTGGTAAAATCTCTTTGAAAAATTTTGTTATATCTTTATATATACTTTTAAAGTATCTATTTGGTTTATTATTATTATTCCATTTGTCTTCTTCTAATCCATATCTACACTTTATCTTATCCCATAGTTTATCAACATTTAATGGTAATTCTAATTGTTTTATAGGCATTTTAATATTTGTACTTAATGTTATGTAATCTTCCGGTCTACCTTCTCTTAAAATATTTTCTTCTAAATCAAATACACAATTTTCAAATCCCAACAAATTTACATTTGTATCAAACTTTTCCATTATATCTTGAACATAAAACTTGTATTTACAAGCTTTCATTATATTCTCACAAAAATTTACATTTTTTAAATCATCATATATCTTATAAGCCTTCTTTTCAGATTTATCAAATGTATCTTCACCCTCAGCATCATTATTAGCTATAGCTTCATCTTTTTGTTTTTTATATATTTGATGATACCTATAATATAATTCTTTTACCGAACTAGTTAATTCTTTGTGTAATTTATAACCTTTCGGACACGGTTCCCATTTATATTTATTAAAATAATACCATGAATCTTTCAAATCACCACATATATATTGCTCTTTAAATAAACCATATACTACTTCCGCTATATCATCATGACTACCTCCTCTAGCTATACTATTTCTTATCTTTTTATCTAGATTTTGTTCTAATATTTTAATATATTCTTTATCATTATCTAATTTAGCCCAATAATTTAGAGACCCCCTTGTCAATGGATTATTATTACTTTTAAAACTATCCCATGTTTTTCTACAATCCCTTTTAGATGTACCATCAACATATTTATCATATTTATTACTAAATAATTCCCAAATATTAAATAATTTTTCACCTCCTATATTTTTTAAACACATTCCTACCTTTACCCAGGTTTCATATTCACTAGCCCTTTCTTCTGATAAACATTTTGTAACTATTAATCTTATATTTTTTATTTCTAGTTCATTTAAAGTATTTAAAATATTATCTTTTTCATCTTTTTTTATAAAATATGGGTCGAAATCTTCTTCTTCTGAATCAGAAGAATATTCCTCAAACATATTTATATTATTACTATTATTAGTGTTTTTATCTATAAGTATGTTATCTATATTATTTTTATAATTAATATTTTTTTCAAATGAATTTAATAAACATATTTTTTTCATTATTTCCCTTTCACTATATTTTTTATCTAATATCTTTAATGTCTCTTTATTTATTACTTTTGTTAATAAATATGGTTTTTTACCAGGTTTACAATCACCATAAACAAACCATCTTTGAACATTACTATCTATTATTTCTTCTGGTTTATTACTTGGAATCTTATTTTCTATACTTGTTTCTCTAAAAATTTTTATTAACTCTTTTTTATTATCATCTATTTTCATTACTTCTTTAATAAATTCTTTAAAAACCTTTGTATGTCCTATTACATTTGGAAAAATAATATGAATACCATCTTTTACTATATCTTCTAAATAAGCAGGTTCTCCTTTTTCCGTAATCCAACATTCATTATCCGTATCATCAAAATAATTATTAATATTTACTTCTAAAAATTCTACTAACTTAATAATAGTTTCATCTGTATAATATCTTTTTTTACTACTATCCTTATATTTCAAATCAATATCGATTATCAAAGGACAATACTCACCAAAACTTTCAGTTAAAGATAAATTTTTATTACTTTTAAAATAAAATTCATATAACTTATCATAAACTTTATCTATTTCTTCAGAAGGTATACTTAATGCCATACCAAATATTTTATTTTTAATATCTGGTATGACTGTATGTGTAATATTTTCATTTTCTTTTCTTTTATATTTGATTAGAAAATTTCTTAAAACTTCTGAATTCATATTAATTATAATATTATTTTTAGCTATAAATAATATTTTTCATCAAATTTTTTTATTAAGAATTATTATTTTTATTACTATTTTATATAATTAAATTAAAAAGATTACAATTAATTAATTTAATTTTAAAATTTTCGATATTAAAAAAAAAACTTAATTAAAATATTTTATTAATTTTCTATATAATTCTACTTTATTATCAGCATCAAAAGATATATCTTTATACATATTATATAAATATACTCTTTCTTCGTATAAATTATTTATAGATAAATTATTTGGATTGATTATTCCTCTGCTATTATAATCTATTAATCTATTATTAAATTCTTTTAATGATAATTTAAGATATATAATTTCACAATTTAAATTATTTTTTATATGATTCATTCCATCTTTACAATAAATAGCACTTCCGCCAGTAGATAATATTATATTATTTTTATTTATATGTTTTATTACTTTACTTTCCTCTTTTAAATATTGTTTTTCACCTTTATTTAAAATAATATCATTTAGATTATTATTATTAAATTTTTTTTTTATTATATTATCTGTATCTATATATTTTTTATTTATAATTGATGATATTTTTCTTCCAAATAATGATTTACCGGAATGTGGTAATCCTATAAAACAAAAAGATTTCATAACTGTAAAATATAATTATATTATTATTAAATTATTTACGCATTATATTAAGAATATCTTTATCTTTAACTATTATTTTTATATTACATTATATACTTTTTTATATTTAATATATAAAATTTTTATATGTAATAATATATTATGAATATAGATACATCAATAGCAGATAAAAAAATAGATAAAAAAATAATAATCGGTATTTTTGGATTTATAATTACATGTCTACTAATTATTATATGTCTTATACAAATCTTTGGTTCAAGTAAAAATAGGTCTTACTCTAATAGAAATTTATCTATTATAAAAAAGTCATCTACTCCTAATCCTTATCAACATTCTGGACCATTCCATAGAATTACACCTATGTGTTCTCAATTTATTTGTCCACCAGATATGATATTAACTGACGATGCTTCACTTAAAATACAAGGAGAAGACCCTGAATTTAATTGTTGCGAAATGTTAACACAACCTAAGTGTTCCCAATTCATTTGTCCACAAGGTAAAATATTAACTGACGATGCTGATATAAAAATACAAGGAGAAAATCCTGAATTTAATTGTTGCGAAATAGTAATACCTATGTGTTCTGAAGTAAATTGTCCTTCAGAGCTAGGATTACAACTAGTATTTGATGCTGATATAAAGATTCAAGGAGAAAATCCTTTAATTAATTGTTGCGAGGAAATACCAGATACTCCTTCAACTACTACTACTCCTTCAACTACTACTACTCCTTCAACTACTAATACTCCTTCAACTACTAATACTCCTTCAACTACTAATACTCCTGTATTTTCACAACCAACTATAGACTTATGTTCCACGCAACCTTATGATTTTTGTAGTTATCATCCTCTAGATATAGATACTAACACAGCTGCTAATATAACTTGTTCTGATATTTGTACTATAAATGAGTGTTGTTTGTATGTAAATACTGATATTGATAATATTACAATAGATATTTGTAACGATGTTAATATAGCTTGTCCTATTAGAGTTGCTGATTCTACAAGAACTAATTGTCAGGGAGAAGGACCTATTTATCTTATAATGTTAAATAGAAATTATAATCCTACAGAAAATATAATAATTAATACAATTACTATAAGAGGTGATCAAGATGGAAAGATATGCGATCCAATCAGAGAATTACAAGGAGCTTCTTTTAGTTTTAAACTTTTAAGTAGATTATATAATTATGGCAATAATTTTAATAATACTGGAATGCCATTAAATATAGTATTTAATAAAGATTATAATTTATTTCATAATTTTCTTCCACAGAGTGGACAATATTATACATATATGAATTCTCCTACATTTTATACTATTAATAATATTGCTAATGGATTTGTGGATGATTGGTCTATGTCCAATATTGATATTCAGAAAATACAAATTAAATTTAAAACAAATCATATTCTTCCATCAGAATATATATTTGGTGTAATAACATTACAAGTAACTAATAATCCTCTTAATGTTTTATTATTAACAGTTCAAAAAGGAAGAGTATATTTAAGATATATTGATTCTGATGAAAATATAAGAAACTCACTTAGTAATATACCAGAACTTTCCAATTTAATAAATTAAATATATTTTTAACTTTAATAAATATTATATAATATATATATATATATATATATATGTCTTTTTATGATAGACTAGATTTTAATAGAGATTTTAAATATGATTATGAAATGGGTGTGTCTGATATTCAATATTTAATTTCTAACTGGGATGATCCAGTTATTCAAGATCAAATAGGGGGAGAACCCGATATCCAAGATTTTATTGATTTTAATGATAAATTAGAACCGATTAAATCTCATACTATAATATTAAAAAATACTTGTAATAACTTACCAGAAGGTAGTTGCGGCGATTCTATTAGTATTGTTGAAGGTGAAAATATTCAATCTTGTATACCAAATCCTAATTATAATTCTTGTATCGCAAAAGATGATGGTAATACGGATGAAATCTTATATTGTAGCAATACTTATACAACGAGTAATGTATGTGATCCAAGTAGATGTGATATACAAACAAATGGTTATGCTTGTATACCAAATCCTTCTCTAATAGAAGAATATAAATGTATTGATGGTTTTAACTATGATGCTAGTATAGAATCGTGTTCTAAAACTTGTTCTCCTCCATCAGACCTCGAGAATTACAATATAAACGGCATTCCTTATGATAGAATAGATTTACAAAATTTATTAACTAGTGATATTACAATAAATAGAGTAACTGATGTTGAACTTAAAAGTAAATTAGATGAGTTAGATGATATTAATAATTTATTTACTTGTACTGATGGTTATCATAGTACTTCTTTTACAGATAAAAAACTATTATTATGTAATATTAATGGTACAAATTCTACTATATATCCTCCATGTCAAGAATCTATTTGTCAAGATATAGGTCTTGAGTTCGATTCTTCTTCTTCTACTTATTCTAATGATAAATATATTTTTGAACCTTTATCCGCAGCAGATGAATCTCCTAATTATTCTATTAATAACTTCAATATAATATTAAGTTGTAATACTGGTTTTTATGGTAATCCTTTAGTAAAAAGTTGTAATAATAATGGTGGAAATTTAGATATAGATGATAATTTTGATTGTAAGCCGTTAAATACTAATATTTCAGAATCAGATTGTCCTGGAAATTTTTTAGAAGCACATAATGGTCGTTGTAATATAAATCTTACTACTTTAGGGCCAGACTTAAGTTCTTGTCCTAGCGATCACGGAGAATATGTAGAAGATGGTATTAAAAAGTGCTATAAACCTTTAGAACCACAAACTACATATAATCAACTAGATTTAACATGTCCCGATGGATATATTCTAGAATTACCAAGAGATAATTCTTGTAGAATGGGTTCTACCGCAAATGATTATTTAGTATGCCATAATAATGGCTTACATGTAATAACTACTAGTACTTCTACTGGAACTAGTTGTCAAAGTCTAAATATTTGTGACACTTCAACTCAATATATTTCGGAACTACCTATAGAAATACCTAGTTCAGAATTACCTAGTGATATTCCGAGTGGTATTTCGGATAAATTTTATAGTACAGATACTTTATGTGGAACTACAACTATTTGTAATGAAAGTGATAGTGGAATTATACAATATGTTGATGATGATGTACAATATGGGAATATAGGTACAAGAGAAACTGGTACTGACCGTACTTGTAATGAATTAAGCGATTTGTATAATAATAATGATTTTATAAATAATATTAATAATATAACTGATGATAGACTATTAGATACAATAAATAATATACCCAATCCACAAATTTATTTTGGTTTAAATACTAGTAGTTTATCTGGTTGTAATGCGAATGAATATTCTATAGTAGATAATGTAGTACCAGACTGGAATAATAAAAATGAATCAGTTAGTATATGTTTACCTACTCAAGAAGCTATAGATTCAGCAGGTACTTCAAATGAATTAACAAATTTATATAAATCTTGTGAAGACGATGAAACTTGTGATAATACATCTTGTGAATTTACTGATTTTAGAGTTAATATGTTAGATAAAATAATGAATACTGAAGTATCTGAAGTATCTGATGATGAATTTTTGGTAAATATTAAGAACAGAGAATGTATTCCTTTAACACAATGTGATGCTAACACCGAATATGAATCAACCGGACCAAGTAATTCCACTATAAATGGTATAACATTTAATACTTCTGATAGAGTATGTTTACCTTTACACATTTGTAGTGACAGCCAATATGAATCAGTACAACCTACTTATAATACAAATAGAAGTTGTGATGATATTCAATGTATTTTACCTACAGACTATTCAAACTACTTATTTACTATAGATAATGCACCTGTTGATACAGCTACTTTTACTTATCAAGATATAGATAATAGTAGTGTTGTTTGTAATACAAATTATCAATATTACTCTATAATTAATTCTGTTAATTGTCCTATAGAGTGTTATACTAATGAGGATCTTTCAAGTACAGATTGTAGAGGATGTAATTATAATCCAGATACAGATTACTTGGAGGGTACAGATATAGAACTCGGTCCAGTTGTACAAAAAGTAAATAATGGAGAAGCATTAGAATTAACAAATAAAAATATTATTGTGGAAAAGTGTTCAAGACCAACATCAGATACAGGTACTTTAGTAAATGATAGTTTTAGTATTCTAGGTTGTTTTCAAAAAACAGATATATCTAAAGACTTGAGCATAATAGATAATTTGGATATTATTAAAATTGGTATTAGAACTGAACCGGGTTATATTGTATATGAAAGTGACCCCAGTAACCTCCAAGGGAGTTCACCTGTAAGATATAAAAAAAATATAATATATATTGAAGTTCCAGGTAAAGATAGTAGTAATATGTTTATTTCTAATCCTGGAATATTTACTTTTATGCTAAAAAATAATTTACTAACATCTTCCCCTAATATTAATGCCTCTTTTTTTATAAAGAATACTTCATCTCAAGATTATGAAACTAGAACTAATAGAGGTTATTATGATATTATTGGTAATAGTATAAATATTAGTTATCAAACTGAAACAATAGACGATTTTGGTATTAATACAAATCAAAAAATATATAAATTTTCTGATTCCGCAAGAACTATAGACAATCCAGGATTAGAAAAAGTTTATATTAAATATTTGCTTAAAGATGGTATATTACCAGGAGATATAACAGATTCTACTTATCGCTTTGAAATAAGCGAATTATATATAAAAGAGAATATAACAGACCCTCAAATATCAGCGAATGATGTAACAGTTGAAGTAATACTTGATGATAAATTAAAAGTACCTTTAAAACTAAATAATACAAGTGGAGAACTACAGTTTTTTGGTAAAGATGACTTCATTAATCAAACTTCCGATCATAATGAGATTTATTGTAAATCAGTACCACCAAATATAAAGAGACCTTGTGATTTTGATAGTACTGAAATGAATGTTACAGCTGGATTAGTAGAAAACATTAATTCACCAAATAATATTGCTATGAGTGATAATATAATAATATTTATAGATGCGAACGCTAGTGATAATTTTTATTTTTATATTTATCAAAAAATTAGAGATAATTGGCAATCCCCACAAATGATAGTAATTCCTGGCGAATTATCCGATACTACGGATGGAAATGTTCGTTCATTTGGTGAATCTATAGCAATTAGCAATGATGAAAATACTATTTTTGTAGGATGTCGTGGAGTATCCTTAGGTATTGGTTGTATTTTTGTTTATGAAAAGCAATCAGATTTTTTTGTAAACACTGGTATTATATATGGTTCACGAGCCCCTCCGGATGGTGGATTTGATAATGTAATTGGTAAATCAATTTCTACTTATAATAACACTCTTGTAAGCAATGTATTATCATCTACCAATTTAGACACATCTTCTTCTTATTCTATAAATGTTTATACAAAATCAGGGAATAATTGGAATTCAATAAATATAAGATTACCGGGAGCTAATAATTTGGGTGATTCTGTTAGCATAAGTGGTGATACAATATTGACTAATTCAAGTGATAACAATGGTTCTGTTTACTTTATAATTAAAAACCCAGACTCAGCATCACAATGGAATTCACCTTCCGCCATAAAATTTGAAAATCCAAATCCTGGAAATTACACTAATTTTGGTGAAAATCTTCAAATAGTTGAAGATTCAGCTGTTGTTAGTGCTGTTGAATCAAGTAAT
>CEUR01337224.1_pt1 | contig 10027 bp, 5 predicted proteins | sample 356411 | NCBI WGS metagenome assembly CEUR01 (sample SAMEA2622715, study PRJEB7988) | marine metagenome | biome: marine biome (ENVO:00000447); feature: surface water layer (ENVO:00002042); material: "saline water (ENVO:00002010), including plankton (ENVO:xxxxxxxx)" | depth 5 m
GTTGGGTTCACGCCCTCGCAGGTTCGAATCCTGTCCTCTCCGCTAGATTTGATATATTTTTTTTTGTACTTTTAGCTATGCTTTTTTGTTATACGCTATCCATTCATTCTCATTTTCTTTTCCCGCTTAAGAAGATATTTTATTTTAATCATAATTGAGGTTTAATATTTTTTTATCGTACTTAAATCAATTTGAAAAATATTTTACTTTTGCAATTTTCACTTTACTTGTTTCTCTTCCTTTTATAGAGGTTGTTTCTCGTATTTTTGGTAGCACAGGAGTTGTAGCCTCTTCTGTTTTAGTTCAGCATTTAACTCTTTGGATAGGCTTTTCTGGTGCAGTAATAGCATCAAGAAAAAATAGATTACTGTCTCTCACTTCTTATCCTTTGTTTTCAAATGAAGAAAAAATTAACCTAATAAATTTTTTAGCTAAAACTATATCCATCTTTGTGGTGATTTGTCTTGGTTATGGAGCTTTAGCTCTTGTGCAGGTAGAGAAGGAATTTCCTGTTAATATTTCTCCGTTAATTACTCGTTGGGGCGCCCAAATTGTAATGCCCTTAGGGTTTGTGTTAATTGCTTTTCATATGCTTCAAAATTCCTACAAATCATTGCTTAATCGTTTTTTTCTCGCGCTTTCTTTAATTGCTCTATATTTATTATTTACCGTTGAAGTAATGAGAGAAAGCGGTATTATTGCATGGGTAGTAGTTTTTGTTTTATTGTTTGCTTTATCACGCGGAGCGCCAATTTTCATAGGGTTGGGCGGTTTAGCGGTTTTTTTCTTTTGGAGGGACTGGACACCTCTTTCAGCAATATCTGCAGAAGCATATCGTATCGTTGTTTCGCCAACTCTACCAACGATTCCCCTTTTTACTCTTGCTGGTTATATACTTGCTGAGAGTCGCGCATCTGAAAGATTGGTTAAGTTATTTCAATCTTTATTTGGATGGATACCAGGAGGGACTCCCGTTGTTCTTGTTCTTTTGTGTGGATTTTTTACTGCTTTGACAGGTGGATCAGGGGTAACTATCCTGGCTCTAGGAGGTCTTTTTTTGCCTTTATTGATTAAAGAAGGGTATTCGAAAGCCTTTTCATTAGGCCTGATAACTGTTGCTGGCTCACTAGGTTTGCTCTTTCCACCAAGCCTTCCATTGATTTTATATGCGTTAACTGCTGGAATTTCTGTTAAAAGCGTATTTTTAGCTGGTTTGATACCAGGACTAATACGCGTTTTTATTGTTGGTGGTTGGGCAGTATGGCAGGGAAGATCCGAATCTGTATCTAAACATAAATTTAAACTTTCCAATATTTTATCTGCACTTAGCGAAGCAAAATGGGAGGCTTTATTACCTTTTTTCATTTTATTTGGGATCTTTGGCGGATTTACAACATTGGTTGAAACCGCTGCAATTATAGTGGTCTATGTTATTATTATTGAAGTTTTTGTATATGGCGATATCAACTGGAGTAGCTTAAAAAATATTGCAGCTGAATGCGGAACGTTAATTGGCGGTGTTTTGATCATACTCGGAGTCGCGATGGGCTTAACAAGCTTTCTTGTTGATGCCCAAATTCCAATTCACCTTTTAGAATGGGTCAAATCAAATATATCATCAAAATTCCTCTTTTTATTAATGCTAAACATTTTTCTACTCGCGATAGGATGCATGATGGACATTTTCTCTGCTATAATAATCTCAGTACCTTTAATTGCACCTATAGGTGCCTATTTCGGCATAGATCCGATTCATTTGGCAATTATTTTCATAGCAAATTTAGAACTAGGTTTTTTAACGCCACCCGTTGGGATGAATCTTTATCTTTCCGCCTATAGATTTAATGAGAGTATGCCAACTATTTATAGATCTACCATCCCTTTCTTTTTAGTAATGCTGCTCAGCGTTATTGCAGTTACCTATTTACCGTTTTTATCAACATTTTTTGTAAAATAACTATACAAGCTATTTTCTTGCCTAAATTAGGAATAAAAGTTTAATTTCAATTAATTATTGCAGGAGTTCTATTACACAAACGCTAACGGTTGATTCGTTTCTTTTACCAATCACAAATTAATATAATCCCTTAGGGGAGAGGACTTTATATGAAACGTTATTTTTCAATTGTGGCGGCCCTTCTGCTTCTCAGTAGTCCGTCAATAAAAGCTCAGAGTGATGCAGGCGCAATATTCTTGCTGATATCACCAGGCGCCCGCGCTGGTGGTATGGGTGAGGCTCAAGTTGCCGTAGCAAACGATGCTTATGCGAGTTACTGGAATCCCGCTGGATTAGCATTCCAAGAAGGGTCTGAATTAGCAGTTATGCACGTTAATTGGCTACCCAGCTTAGCTGATGATATGTACTATGAATTTCTTGGTTTTAGAAAGCAATTCCCAACCTTAGGTACACTTGGCGGTCATTTGATTTACCTAAATCTTGGCGAACAAGTACGTATGGACGAATATGCTCAATATCAAGGCACATTCACCTCTTACATGATGGCGGCTGCAATGTCATACAGTACTCAACTTTCGCCATCTTCTTCATTTGGAATGAGCGCAAAATTATCCTACCAACATCTTGTAGAATTAGGGACCGGTTCAGAAAAAGGCAAGGGTACCTCTACTGATTTTGGTTTTGACTTGGGTTACATGAAAAAAGGCTGGTTAACTCCTCAACTTGATATGGGCGTTACGATGACAAATATCGGCCCAAAGGTTTCATTTATAGATCCAGACCAAGCAGATCCTCAGCCAACCAACCTTACTTTTGGCCTTGCATATAAAGCTTTTGAAAATGATCAAAATACATTTACGGTAGTATACGATATAGATAAGCTTTTGGTGTCTTCGTATCCAGATATGGATTGGGATGGAGATGGTTTGATCGGCGGTTATGATAAAAACGGTAAAGAAAGTCTAAAGAATAACGATTATAATAAAAACGGCAAAATGGAGATTGCCCATAAGGACCCATTGTATAAAGCTATTTTTACATCTTGGGTTGATGATTGGCTTTTAGGTGGTGACATAGATAAGGCACCTCCAGGTGAAGATTCTGACCGCATTATTGGCGGTTGGGAGTGGGCTGGTGATGCAAATGGAAACGGTTCGCGAGATCCCGATGAAATGATCAACACAGCCTCTAAGTATGGAGCTGTATTTGGTGATCAAAATTGGGGAAAATACAATGAATGGGGCCAAAAAGAGGTTGGGTCAGCTAAAGATCGATCTTTGCAGGATGAGCTCGACAAGCTTGTTCATAACCTTGGTATGGAATTCTGGTATTCATCTTATTTTGCTCTACGTACTGGCTATTACTTTGACAAAACTGGAAAAATATCCAATCCAACTTTTGGAGTAGGGTTCCGTTTTTCAAATTATGGGTTTGATTTTGGCTATACCTCTGGCGCTGTTGGTCACCCACTGACCAATACTATGCGTTTCTCAATGAATATGCAATTCTAAGTTAGAGTCGTTTGTGAAAATTTTCAGTTGCAAAGTAGCAGCTGTACTCTATCTTTTTTCTTTTCAGCTAGTTCCTGCTCAAGTTACTGGTGATCTTAAGATAGCGTTTATTAGGATTTCTTTCAATGCTGCCGACATTCCAGGTTTTACTGGAAGCGGAGATTTTCTTACAACCGAAACGGAACTATGCGGCGATTACCTTATAGATCCCCCACCTCATAATAGAGAATATTTTGAATCACATATCATAGCCGTCAACAATTATTTTAAAACTGTCTCTTATGGTGCCTTTGGTATAGATATTGATAAATCGAAAGTTTTTCCAAGAGCTTCAAATTCTAGCTATAGGCTTAATAGGGCAATGAATTTTTATAATGAGCTTGGCAAGGAATCGAACCACGAATATCGTATCACTTTGCTACTTAAAGAAGCTGTTGAAAAAGCTTATGAAATAGATAAAATAAATTTCAACAATTTTGATTTAATTGCCGTTATTCATCCTGGATTAGGTCAAGATTTTAAATTACCGTTTCTAGATCCAACTCCTGAAGATATCCCTTCAACTTTTGTTGATAGCGATATGATCATCAGCAATTTTTCAGAAGGAATTATGGCTGGCCCCTCAGTTATTACAAAGGGTATTATACTCCCAGAATCTCAAAACCACCCTTTGATGGATCCATCAATATTTAATGCTCTTACCGAGCCTTGCGATCTTCAATATAGTATTACTGGTACTTGGGCATTGATGATTGGTTTTGCCGCTGGTCTACCACCTTTATGGCAAATTGAAACTGGAAAGTCAGGAGTTGGTATTTTTGGACTGATGGATCAAGGTTCTAATAATGGTAGGGGAATTATACCATCACCACCAAATCCTTGGACACGTATTTACGCAGGGTGGGAGGGTTTTAAAGAATATCGTCTCCCGCAAAAAATTTCCTTAATTAGTGCTAAAAAAAATGATATTGCAAAAATTGAAATCAGCAATAGTGAATATTTTTTAATTGAGAATAGGAATAATTGGTACCGTAGGTATGTTGGTTTGGATTCTGCCCGTTTAAGTGTGTGGGAAAAGACAGGAGATTATCCTAGCTATACTAAGATTTTAATTGATTCTACAGGAATTCAAAAAGACAAGAATGGAGTTTTTGTTGAAATCAATAATTACAATATGGGAATGCCAGCCTCTGGTATTTTGATTTGGCATATTAACGAGCAGAAAATTTATAATCAAATTTTAAGTTATGGTATAAATGCAGACATTAATGATAAGGGGATTGACCTGGAAGAGGCTGACGGTGCTCAGGACATTGGTTTTGTTTCAAATCTTTTATCAGACCCTTCTTCTGGGTATTGGGGCGATGTCTGGTTTCCTGCCAATGATCAATATTTTAGGTCAAATACTGTTAGCTCTTTAGAATTCTCAAACTATACCTACCCAAACTCTAAAACAACCAATAACAACGAAACGGGTTTGGTTATAAATAATTTTTCTCGAGCAGATACAGCTATGTCTTTTCATCTTAACACAACATACAATGCAATGCATCTTCCTGATGAAAATAAGTCTGTTTTAATACAATGGGACGTTGATGGAGATGCAAAATTAGATTTCATTGGAACAGGAGACAGTCTTTGGTGGTCAAGCGAACTTGAAAATCCCAAATCATTTTATAAAACAACGAACAACGATTTTCAATTGAGCATAGGTCAAGATTCAGGCCTGGTATCTTTAGCTCTGATTGAATGCAGTGCATTATCCTGTAATTTTTCTTCGTTTATATTTAATGCGATTGCAAATACCTTTATCCTCGATTGGCATATTCCATCCAATTTATCATCAGATATTGAGCTAATATATTCTACCAGTGAGCATATAATAGTAAAGGTTGATAAAAGTTTTTATAAAATAGATAAAAATGGCGCAACAATTATAGAACCATCAGAGAATTTCTTCAGCTATACATCATCGAGCGGACAAGTTTTTTACTATCAAGATTTTACCATCAAACATAATGGTTACGACAAAACCAAGAACATGGCTCTATCCTCAATTGCACTCGCCGATCTAGATTTGGATGGCAGGGTTGAGCTAATAGGAGTAGATCTCGAGGGTGTTTTACATGCGTTCGATGAGTATTTTAATTATATGAATGGGTTTCCTCTAAAAGTTAAATCATCAGAAAATCTCTTAATTGGTAACTTAATTGATAATACCCACCCAGAAATCATCATCGAAACATTAGATGGTGATTTAATGATTTTGAATAATGAAGGCAAAACCCAGAGAATACTCTCTTTAAGTGATAAATCTTTTTTGAGTTCAATTGGACGATATGAAGGCAAGGCAGCTCTTATGCTTGGGGACAGGGTTTTGATGTTTAATGAAACAAAAGATCAAACACTAAATACCTGGTCATATAAGAACGGCTCTCCAGATTATAATAGAAGCATAGCTATTGATACATTGAATCAAATAAGCAGTCAACTTGCATTATTTAACAAGAACAACTCCTATGCTTATCCCAATCCTTCATATGGTAAAGATGTAATATTTAGATTAGATGTTGGAAATGCAACATCAATCAAAATTAGTATTTACGATTTAGCTGGATACCTTGTAACAGATATTTTGATTCCAAAGGAAAAAATTTTTTCAAACACTAAAACATCAACTCTTGAGGTGCCTTGGAAGATTAACAATGTTGAGTCGGGTGTGTACTTTGCTAAAGTAGATGTTGAAAATGATCAACAAACATCAAAAAAAATAATCAAGGTGGGCATAATTAAATGAAGTTTATCTCATTTATCTTTTTCACTTTCACCTTATCAGGGCAAGTTCAATACAATCACCCAGAAATCGACTGGCGAACATTTGAAACTGAGAATTTTAGAATTCATTATTATGCAGATACAGAACTTTCAGCTAGAAAAGGAGCTTTCATTGCGGAAAGTATTTTTGAACCAATTGTAAAGATGTATCAATATAGACCAAATGACAAAACCGATATCATTTTTAGAGATACCGATGATATATCAAATGGGGCAGCATATTTTTATGATAACAAAATAGTGATATGGACTAGTCCTCTTGACTTTGAATTGAGAGGGTCTCACCGCTGGCTTCAAAACGTTATAACTCATGAATTTGCTCACATAGTCTCTATTCAAAAAGCTCAAAAATTTGGCAAGTCCATACCTGGATCTTACCTGCAATTCATTGGTTATGAAAAAGAGAAAAGACCGGATGTTCTTTACGGATATCCCAATATCTTGGTAAGCTTACCTTTGCCTGGTACTGTAGTGCCACCGTGGCTAGCAGAGGGGTCAGCGCAATATATGTATCCTGATGCGGATTGGGATAATTGGGATTCTATTCGAGACATGATTTTAAGAGACAGAACGTTGAATAATAAAAATTTGAATTGGAGTGAAATTAACACATTTGGAAAGAGTGGCATTGGAAATGAATCTGTTTACAATACCGGATATGCTTTTACGAAATATTTAGCTACAATTTATGGAAGTGATATTTTACCCAAAATCTTTAATTCTCTAGGAAAGCCCTTAAGCTTTTCAATTTCAAGAGTAATGAAAGATGTAGTTGGTACTGATGGAAGGCAGTTATACGATGAATTTAACAACGTTCTTAAAGATAGATATAATACCTTAGCTCCAAAAAATAATGATATTGGCAGTTATATAAAGATCATTGAAGATAAAGGCACGGCCAACCTTTACCCAAGGTGGAGTGAATCAAATAGCTATATAGCATATCTTTCTAATAAGGAAAATGATTTTTTTAGCGCAACAGATTTATTTCTCTACGATCTTAAAACAAATTCAACATCTAAAATAGCAAACAGTGTCACATCCTCACCAGCTTGGTTTGGCGATAAATTAATTTTTTCACGAAGATCATCGATTCCAAATGAAACTGGTTCACGATATTTTGATTTATACGAATTTGATATAAAATCAAACAAAGAGAAGCGCATTACAAAGGACGCTAGAGCTTTTTCACCGGCAGTTAGAATTTCCGATAGCACTCTTTATTACTTGGCCACTTTTGATGGAACACAAAACATATACAAAATTAATCTTTCAGATAAATCATCACAGAAAATATCAAACTTTACAAATCATGAAATTTTAAACAATCTTAGATATGACAAATATAAAAACAGATTAATTTTTGATATCACATTCGATCATTTTAAGAACATACATTATTTGGATTTATCGGATGGTACATTAGGAAAATTTATTCATAACAAAACCTGGGATACTAGAAATCTAGATATTTTTAAAGATCGTGTAGTCTACTCTGATGATCGGTCAGGTATTTTTAACTTATATTATATTGACCCTGAGCGTCAAGGTTATATTACTAATATAACTGGTGGCGCGTTTATGCCGGATTTAAACGATTCTAATGCGTTGGCTTTTTCACTCTATTATGATGGTGGATATAAGATTGCAATTATTGATACACTTAAAATATTCAATCCCAGCGAAGTAGGTTACAGCTCATCGTACCATGTAAAAAATAATCAACTGAAAATGAATATTTCGGGTGAGATCGATGATTCATCTACGTCATACACTGATCATTTTCCTCCAATGTTCTTTATGCCTAGAACTACTGTAGATTATGGAACTATTAAATTGGGCACGTATTTTTATTCATCTGAAGTACTTGATAAGGTCAGTCTCTTAGGTGGTGTAGCTGCAAATTCAGATTTTGATTTGGATTTATTTTTCTTAATGGAGTACAAGCATCTTTATCCAACTTTATTTTTTGAAACTTATTACATGACACGCAATAAGGAAGAAAGAATAACATATTCTGCGTACAATCTTGATAGTAAAATTAAGTTTAGACTGCTAGAATTTAAGGGCGGAGTTAAGACGCCTTTGTTTGGAAGTGAATTACAATTCTTTAGCAGCTGGTCTCAATATAGGGCATCTATTAAAGAGAGTATTATTGAAAGACCTCAATTAAGAACCGGATATGGTTATGAGTACTACAAAAGCAAGCAACTAGGAGTTAATTGGAGCTTTGTAAAAATAAAACCTCGTATAGATCAAAGCATTAACCCTTTAGGTCTTAATGTGAACTTTAATTTAGTGAGTGAGCAAAATGACTTCATAGATGAACTCGACCTGTCAGACGCAGGTACGCTAACTTCAAAATTTAACAAACATAATCTCATTCGTATGAAATTAAACGCACGCTATTCATTGACAGTGCCCAAAACAAATGGTTTGTCGGCCTATTTAGGTGCACAACTAGGACAAATATCGAATGAAAATGCCGATGAATTCTTTCATTTTTTTGGTGGAGGGCAAGTTGGCATAAAGGGATATCCTTATTACAGCCTTCAAGGAACAGATATATTAATATTTGATTTTGGTTTGCGAGTACCTGTTTTTAAAGAAAAAAGCTATAACTTTGGCCCGGTTTCAATAAAAAATATGACCTTGAGCTTTGAAAGTCAAATTGGGGATGCATGGGATCGCTCAGATAAATTTAATCAGAAAGTTTCATCAGGCTTTCAATGGCGAATTTCAGGATATTCATTTTACAACTACCCAATAGCCATTGGTTTAGAAATTCACAAACCTCACAAATCATTTAAAATGGAAATAAATGATGGTGATAAAATTCTTTATGGGGATGAGAACAGAATGTATTTTAATATCTTATTCGGATTTTAATTTGCGACAAATTCTATTTCAATTTATGCTGACATCAGTAGCATACTGTCAATTTGACATTTATGACATAGATAATTACAACTACAGTCTAGATTCAACGCGAAATGAGACCTCTTTACCCTTGATTAAATCCCTTATTTTTCCGGGATGGGGTCAGCTTTCAAAAGGTGACCCCTTATGGAAATCTTTTTTATTTGTTGGTGTTGAGTTTTTTGCTATTCATTCATCATTCTCATATAATAATAAATCAAAAAAGCTTAGATATGATTTTGAAAACTTTGCAGATAACCACTGGGAATTAAAAAGATGGTACGATAATACCAAAGTTATTTTCCCGGATAATTGGAGGGAAATAATTGTTGGAACCCATAAGCTAGGTTTAAAAATTAATGATAAATACTATCAGAGTGAAAACCTTGAAGAATTATTGCAAAGGTTTCCCTGGTCTGATATTCAGGTGGTCCGGGATAGAGATTTTTATGAAAACATAGGCAAATACGATCAATTTGTAGGTGGATGGGATGATGACTTTGACAACCCTTTTGACTCTGAGGGCAATTGGTATAGTGAAAAAAAAGGAAATGTTGAAACAGTAATTCTAACTAAACGAAAAGATTATTATAGAAATCTTCGCTTTGACAGCAACCGATATTCAAACTTTGCTAGAATTGCTACCTCAGCTATACTATTAAATCATATATTAAGCGGTTTTGAAACAATTTTAAACTCAAAAAAAAGAGAACCGTTCAAGAGCTTAAGTATCGAATTGAGACCTTATACAATTGTCAATGAAGATGGTGTTCAGTTAATTTTATCATGGTAAATTTAAACCTTT
>CEUR01022811.1_pt1 | contig 9981 bp, 7 predicted proteins | sample 356411 | NCBI WGS metagenome assembly CEUR01 (sample SAMEA2622715, study PRJEB7988) | marine metagenome | biome: marine biome (ENVO:00000447); feature: surface water layer (ENVO:00002042); material: "saline water (ENVO:00002010), including plankton (ENVO:xxxxxxxx)" | depth 5 m
GATCCCATGGGATATATGTCTAGAATCGAGCCTCGAATTGCAAACTCTCCGTGGTCAAGGACTGTATTAACCGATTTATAGCCAGATTCCACTAAGTCACCTTTTACTTGATCTAGTTCCAGTTGTTGACCTACAACAAGATCAAGACTGTTGGAGACTATATATTCCCTCGGTGGTAGTTTGTGCATAAGGCTGGGCATTGAGATCACAAGAATGCCCCTGGTTAGCTTCGGAAGGTTGTAAAGCGTACGCAGGCGCTCAGAAGTAATATCTTGGTGTGGCGAAAAGTTATCATAGGGCAAAGTTTCCCAGTCTGGCAGCGCAAATACTGGTAAGCGATCAAAGCCTTCAGAAAAATAGGTCAATTCCCTTAAAAAATGTTCAACCTTCTCATTACTCTCACAGATAAGAACAATTGGTGCATCAGCTGCGTTGGCAGCATGGCAAACTCCTACACTCTTGGCACAACCAGCGATGCCATCCCAGTAGGTTGTCATTGATGTGTTTTCAGGGAGAGTCGGATCAAAAATTGAGTTCATGTTTGTGTAATCGCGTCGCGATCAAGTCAAGAATGAGAGTTGTACTCGCAAAGGTTTTTTCTTCGAGTGAGTCAATTGTAGCTCAATTAACATGGGTTTAAACCAATTGTGCGTCAGTAGAATATACTTTAATTCGATCATACGAATTATTTGGCGGGCTGGTTGCATAGGATTTCCTTTCGCAACATAATGTTCAGATCTTATGGTTTTTAATTCTATATAAAGGGGATTTTGTGGAGCGTCCAAGCGTAGATGATTATTTTGGTGACTGGAAGCAACGTGAAGCTTTGGTTCAAGAAATGATCCCAGTTATCGGTCAACTATTCAGCCAGCGGGATGTAGGTATATTTATATACGGACGACCTCTCCATAATCGATCAGTAACTTTTATAATGAAGTCCCATCGTTTCGTGCGTCAAGTTGAGAGAAATGAAATGTCAGAATTCGAATCACATCCCATGTTAATGGCGATGGCGAAACTCGACTTATGGCATGCTCAAATTGATCTCGGTAAGCTCACAGTCCGATACATGGAGCATCAACAGAGGGAGGGAGATAGCTCTTTGTCGGAGGATGATTTTGTTCAAGCGGAATTGGGCTACCTGGATGGTTTAAGAGAGAAACCTATCGAAAAATCTCAAGATTTGGTTCTCTATGGCTTCGGTCGAATTGGTAGATTAATGGCGCGACTATTGATAGAGCGAACATCCACTGGGGAGGTGATGCGCTTAAGAGCGATTGTCGTGAGGCCAGGCGGAGAAGGTGACCTTGAAAAAAGAGCCAATCTGTTTACCTCCGATTCGGTGCACGGGGCTTTTCAAGGGACCTTAAGAGTCGACTCGGAGAATGGCTGTTTAATCGCAAACGGCAATGTGATTCGAGTAATTTATGCCAACTCACCTGAGGAAATAGATTATACGGCGTACGATATTAGTGACGCTCTCATTATTGACAATACGGGTAAGTGGCGAGACGAAGAGGGTTTGTCCTTGCATCTTCAGTCAAAGGGCGCATCTAAGGTAATTTTAACAGCTCCAGGGAAAGGTTCGTTAAAGAATATTGTTTACGGAATTAATGATCATCAAATGTCTGCTGATGACAAGATAATTACCGCTGCATCATGCACCACAAACGCAATTGCGCCAGTTCTAAAAGTGGTAAATGACAGATTTGGCATAAGCCATGGTCATGTAGAGACAGTCCATGCTTACACAAATGATCAGAATCTCATTGATAATTATCATAAGGGAAGCAGAAGGGGTAGGTCGGCGGCCTTAAATATGGTTTTGACTGAAACTGGGGCGGCTAAAGCCGTTGTTAAAGCTGTACCAGAGCTCGCCGGAAAGTTGACTGGTAATGCCGTGCGCGTGCCAATTCCGAATGTTTCTATGGCAATCATGAATTTAAACTTACTTAAAGAAACTACAAAAGATGAACTCAATGAATTTCTGAGAGATATTGCGTTGCATTCTAACTTACAAAACCAAATCAGCTACACGCAGTCTCCGGATGCGGTATCCAGTGACTTTGTGGGAACAAGGGAAGCGGGTATCGTTGATGCAAATGCGACCATAGCCCAGGGGAAAAACTGCGTGCTATACCTTTGGTATGACAATGAGTTTGGATATTGTTGTCAGGTGGCTAGAATGGTTTACAAAATGGTTGGAGTTGATTATCAGCTTTACCCAAAAGAGCAAGATTGAGAAGCTTAATAATTTCACGTGGTAAAGGACCTGGCCAAATACCTCTTCGCCCTCTGCATACTGCTAGCCTGCTTTATTGTCGCCGGAGTTAACAGAGAGCAGAAAAGCCTTTATCAATTCTCTGGCTATACGATGGGCACTAGCTATGAGATTCAATTCGTAGCTTCGCCATCTTCTGCTGACGCTCAGCTTGCAGAGAGCAAAGTAGCGGCTTTGTTGCGGAGGTTGGATCGAGAAGTTTTTTCAACATACTCTAAAAATTCGGAATTAACCGCGCTTAATGAAACTCCCGTTGGCACCGTATTCACGGCGTCTGATGATTTGATTAAAGTTTTGCAATTATCTGATGAAATAAGAAAGCTAACACTGGGCGCGTTTGATATTACTGTTGGTCCTTTAGTTGATTTATGGGGCTTTGGTTCCAAGTCAGATTTACCTTTTGGGCAGTTGCCCACGCCAGAAGAAATTAGAGACGCAAAATCTAGAATGGGTGCTGAGAATTTAGTTATTGATCAAGCTAAATTGGAAATAATAAAAAAGAAGGATATCCAGATTGATTTAAGTGCTGTTGCAAAAGGGTATTCAGTGGATGAGGTGGCATTGCTTTTGGATAGTTTAAGTCTGGAGAGTTACTTCATCGAAGTTGGTGGTGAGATTAAAATGAAAGGATTGAAATTGAATGATGAAGAATGGATCACAGCAATAGAAACACCCTCAAATGGGTCTGCCAGTATTTATCAGCTACTGGCGAATCGCGGTAAGTTGTTCAGTATAGCTGGCTCCGGCGATTACAGGAATTATTTCGAGGTCGATGGTGTTCGTTACTCTCATGAGATAGATCCTCGCAGTGGTAACCCGATTTCACATCGGCTCGCAGCAGCTTTTGTTATTAGTGAATCAGCTGCGGAGGCGGACGCCTTGGCCACCGCCTTTATGGTTCTTGGTCTAGAGGAATCGAAGCTGATAATAGAGGATGGTAATATCCCGGCATTTTTGATAACAAGAAAAAGCAATAATCAATTTGAAAGTTTTGTGAGTTCACCATTCTCTTCGTACCTCATAAACTGACTATGATTTGACCTCTCAATGTTAAAAAGAAGCGCGTCAAAATATTGTCGCAACTGACCATAATAAAAGAGATTCGAAATGTCTTTAAACCCACAAAATACTTGCCTTCCTTCGACTATGAGTGTACATTGCATTCCGCTAATTGGCGGCTCAGTTTTAGTGTAATAGAAAATGAGTCAATCAATCTAACGACCTATTTTAAAGTACTTGTCCGACATTATGAGAATTGGCACGAAGGTTCCCGCTCAGTCCGCCAACGCTTTTAGTCAAATTCGTTTTTTTGAGGGATTCACCTCCCTTTCACCCACAAAGACGCGGAGTGCGTTAAATCTAAATTATCATCTTTGGCGTTTTAGCTTTCGAGCGTCTGTTTGTCGTCGGCTATCTCGCAACGAACAAATGAGGATGGACAACTAGGTGGATTACACGACTAATTTTCTGGATGGCTTGGGACCGTTCCTGTTATATGCCTCAATAGTGCTGACTGTGGTGGTCGTTATGTTAGGACTTTCATTTTTTCTTGGCCAAAGAATAAATCGGAAGTATAAGAATACTCCGTTTGAATCAGGAATTATTTCGGTCGGATCTGCTCAATTTAGAATTTCAGTACATTTTTATCTTACGGCTATTCTTTTCATAATATTCGATTTAGAGGTGGTGTTCTTGTTTGCGTGGGCGGTGTCCATTCGAGAAGCTGGCTGGTTAGGATTTATTGAAATCAGCGTATTCATTTTCATTTTGGTTATTGCTCTTATCTATTTATGGCGAATCGGCGCACTCGATTGGAGGACCTCGGTTCAAAGAAGAGAGCTTCAAGCTATCAAGGGCCCAGGGGGCGTCGTAAATCGGAAGGAATTTAACTTATGAGTTGGCAATTACAACCAGTCAATGATGCAGCGTCACCTCAACCTGGTGGTAATTCGGTTGATGATTTTATTCGCCAAAACGTGGTGATGGCTAAGTTGGAGGATATGGTCGCTTGGGGTCGTAAAAACTCCGTCTGGCCCTTTAATTTTGGTCTCTCATGCTGCTATGTAGAGATGGCCACAGCTTTTACGGCGAGACATGACTTAGCCCGATTCGGCGCTGAGGTCATTAGAGGCACTCCCCGACAGGCTGACATGATAGTTATTGCGGGAACTGTGTTTCGCAAGATGGCTCCCGTGGTGAGGCTTCTCTATGATCAACTTCTCGAGCCAAAGTGGGTTATTTCGATGGGGTCATGCGCAAACTCCGGTGGTATGTATGATATTTACTCGGTAGTGCAGGGCGTGGATAAATTTTTACCAGTCGACGTTTATGTGTCTGGTTGTCCGCCTCGTCCTGAGGCCTTATTGCAAGGTTTGATTCTTCTCCAAGAATCAATAGGCCGGGAACGCAGACCTTTAAGTTGGGTAATTAATGAGCAAGGTATCATTCAGAAGGAAGCCCACCCGGTTCAGAGAGAAGTGAGAGGCCCTGAAAGAATTGCAGCCACAGAATTGCGCTCGCCAAACGAGGTTTGAGGGGTTTCATCACCACCAAAATTTAGAAGGTTAGTAGAGGTCCGATTAAATTTAGAAAGTTATGAAAGCCGCCGTAAACACATCAGCAAATAGCGAGTACGCACCTAATCTGCTCGTTGGTCTTCGTGAGGAGTTTGAGCACAGTATCCTTGCTTGGCAAACCACCTCGGACAACATGCCTACCATCTGGGTAGATCGAAAGGATCTGACGTCGATTTTGATCTATTTGCGAGACAAGGCAGTTCCTCGCTTCGAAATGCTTTTTGACATAACGGCCATTGATGAAAGGGTCAGAGTCCACCGTCTTGGGCAGCCTGAGTCAGAATTTACAGTTGTTTATCACCTAATGTCATTTTCCGGAAATAGAGATTTTCGCATTAAAGTTCCGCTGATGGACGCTGACTTAAACATCCCGTCTATAGTGAGTTTATGGCCTTCTGCTAACTGGTACGAGCGTGAGACATGGGACATGTTCGGGATAAATTTTGAAGGACACCCTAATCTTTACAGAATAGTTCTTCCTCCAACTTGGGAAGGTCATGCACTGCGTAAGGAGCACCCCGCGCGGGCGACGGAAATGGAGCCGTTTTCGCTTGAGGATGAGAAAGCTGAGGTAGAGCAAAACGCGTTGCTTTTTAATCCCGAAGAATGGGGGATGAAGCGCAAATCCGAGAACTCCGAGTTTATGTTTCTAAACCTCGGACCTAATCATCCAAGCGTTCACGGTGCTTTTAGAATTGCAGTGCAGTTAGACGGAGAAATATTGGTTGATGCAGTGCCTGATATTGGTTACCACCATCGAGGTGCTGAAAAAATGGGCGAGCGCCAGTCATGGCATACCTATATTCCTTATACTGATCGGATCGATTATCTCGGTGGTGTAATGAATAACCTTCCTTATGTGATGGCCGTTGAAAAGATGGCCGGAATCGAAGTGCCTGAGCGAGTTAAAACAATACGTATTATGCTCGCAGAAATGTTCAGGATATGTAGTCACTTGTTGTTTTATGGAACCTTTGCTCAAGATGTGGGGCAACTGTCACCTATATTTTATATGTTCGTTGAAAGGGAACGCATTTTTAACATAATAGAATCAATTTGTGGTGCTCGTATGCATCCAGGTTGGTTTCGAATCGGAGGCGTTGCGCAGGATCTGCCTGAAGGTTGGGAGAGCAGAGTTAGAGAGTTGTTGGACTTTATGCCTCCTCGTATTGATGAATACGACAAAATGGTTCTGAATAACGGCATTCTTAAGAGGAGAACGCAGGGTGTAGGCGCGTATTCAACTCAGCAAGCGTTTGACTGGGGTGTTACAGGCGCAGGACTTCGAGCAACCGGTTTTGAGTGGGATTTTCGTAAAAATCGACCTTATAGTGGTTATGAAAATTTCGAGTTCGACGTACCAATTGCGGTGAATGGGGACTGCTATGATCGTTGCGCTGTCCGGGTTGAAGAAATGAGGCAGAGTTTAAGAATAATTAAGCAGTGCCTCGATAACATGCCGTCAGGGCACTACAAGGCAGACCATCCGTTAACAACTCCTCCGAGGAAAGAAAAGACAATGGAGGATATTGAAACTCTGATAAACCACTTCTTGAGCGTGAGTTGGGGGCCTGTAATCCCCCCGACCGAAGTGACCATGGCAATAGAAGGTACCAAGGGAATCAACAGTTACTATTTAGTCAGCGATGGGAGCACGACGTCCTACAGGACTAGAATAAGAACCCCTTCATTTGCTCACTTGCAAATGATTCCCGAAATAAGTAGGGGATTTATGGTGGCTGATCTCATTGCGATTATCGCGAGTATAGATTTTGTGATGGCGGACGTTGACAGATGAGTGAAAATTTAATTGCAAGCACTGCTTCCAAGGCGAGAAGACTCACAGATGAAGAGATTCATGAAATCGAGCATGAAATGGAGCTATATCCGGATAAAAGAGCGGTCGGTTTAGAGGCCTTGAAAATAGTGCAGAAACATCAAGGTTGGGTTTCCGACGAGAGTATGCTGGCCATTTCGAAGTTTTTGGAAATTCCAGTTAGCGACCTCGAGAGCGTGGCTACTTTTTTTAACCTGGTATACCGACAGCCTGTTGGTGAGAATGTAATTTTGTTCTGCAATAGCGTTAGTTGCTGGGTGATGGGGTGTGAATCTATGAGATCACACATTAACGAAGAGTTAGGTATTGATTTTGGTCAGACGAGTGAGGACGGCAAGTTCACGTTTCTTCCAGTCCCTTGCCTAGGTGACTGTGATAAAGCTCCAGTAATGATGGTTGGAGATGATCTTCATCGAAACCTCACGCAAGGAAAAATTAACGAAATAATTCTTAGCTACAAAGAACGGAAATAAGTAGGTTGAGTGTGACAGAGAGACCATTAACAAAAAACATTGATATGACTAGGCCCCCCTTGGCGATAGCTGATTATGAGTCCAATGATGGTTATCAAAGTATAAGAAATATTGCAAAAGGCATGAGTCCCAGCGATGTACTTCAAAAGACAAAAGATTCAGGATTAAAAGGCCGGGGAGGAGCTGGTTTCCCGACGGGCCTAAAGTGGAGTTTTGTTCCTCAAGGAGACGATACACCCAAACAGAAATATTTTGTAGTTAACGCTGATGAAATGGAGCCAGGTACATTTAAAGACAGGCTCCTTATGGAAGGAGATCCACACCTTCTACTAGAAGGAATTATTATTGGCTCATTTGCTATACAGGCCGACACTGCTTACATATTTTTGCGAGGCGAGTACAAGGTCGCAGAGCAAAGGCTGAAAAAAGCAATTTCGGAAGCTTACGACAAAGGATTGCTGGGGGAAAATATTCTAAATACGGGGTTCAATTTAGACATCATTGTTCACACCAGCGCCGGTCGTTATATTTGTGGAGAAGAAACAGCATTATTAAATGCGCTAGAGGGGAAGCGTGCTAATCCTCGCTCAAAACCACCATTCCCGCAAGTAAGCGGCTTATGGGGCAAGCCAACTATCGTAAACAATGTCGAGACTGTTTGTAATTTGCCTGGGATATTTACTTATGGAATCGATTGGTATCAGTCTCTGACGAAAGGAAAGGATCACGGTACAAAACTATTTGGAATAAGCGGAAAAGTTAAAAACCCCGGCTGCTGGGAGCTCCCGTTAGGAATCACTATCAGAGAGTTGCTTGAGGAGCATGGCGGTGGGATGCAAGACGGCCTCGAACTACGTGGTTTTCTGCCAGGAGGCGGGTCAACGGATTTTATGCTGCCTGAGCATCTAGATTTAAAATTTGACTATGATGATATTGCTCAGGCGGGTAGTCGTTTGGCGACTGGAACAATGATTTTGTTGGATGATAAAACATGCCCAGTAGGCATGATTGGAAACCTGATGAGATTTTTTGCTCATGAGTCTTGTGGTTTCTGTACGCCTTGTCGAGATGGATTGCCCTGGGTGGTGGCGATTTTTGATGAATTTTGTAAAGGGCAGGGTACCAGAAAAGATTTAGAAATTCTTCACGAACATGTCGAATATATGGGGCCAGGAAGAACATTTTGTGCTCTTGCTCCGGGCGCTACTGCACCTTTAGGGAGCGGATTGAGATACTTTTCTGAAGATTTTGAGAAACTCATTAAAGACTAAAATTTGTTTATTGTTATTGTTTTTGTGTTTTAGAGATGGAGTAATTGATGGCGAAAGTTGTTATAGACGGGGTGGAGTATGAGGTTAATCCCGATAACAATCTGTTGCAGGAAGCCCTGTCTAAGGGCTTAGATCTGCCTTACTTTTGTTGGCATCCTTGCATGGGTTCTGTAGGTGCGTGCAGGCAATGCGCTGTTAAACAATATCGTGACTCTGAGGACACTAAAGGTTCCATAGTAATGGCTTGTATGACGCCAGCTACAGATGGAACAATGATATCGATTGATGACGAGCAAGCAAAGGATATGCGAGAGCGTGTTATTGAAAGTTTAATGATCAGTCATCCTCATGATTGTCCGGTTTGCGAGGAAGGTGGTGAGTGTCATCTCCAGGACATGACCCTAATGTCCGGTCATAACTATCGGCGGTACGATAAGAAAAAAGTAACTCATCGTAACCAATACCTTGGCCCCTTTATAAACCATGAGATGAATAGATGCATCACGTGCTACCGCTGCGTCAGATTTTATGATGACTATGCTGGAGGCACTGATTTGGCAGCACAAGCATCGCACCACCATACTTACTTTGGCAGATATGAGGAAGGTGTTTTAGAAAGTGAATTTAGCGGTAATCTTGTCGAAGTTTGCCCGACAGGTGTTTTTACTGATAAAGCGTTTAGCGAGCACTATAGTAGAAAATGGGACTTACAAACAGCGCCAAGTGTCTGCGCGGGCTGTGGTACTGGTTGCAATATAACTCCCGCAGAGCGCTATGGAACCCTTAGAAGGGTTGTTAATCGTTATAATGCTGAGGTAAACGGCTATTTCATTTGCGATCGAGGTCGTTTTGGTTTCGATTATGTTAATAGTTCCGAACGGATCAGGTCGCCTGAGAATATCGACATCACCCAAGAGTTGGAAAAATTTAGAGATGGGGGTGCTATTGGCATAGGAAGCCCACGGGCTAGTATGGAGTCAAACTTTGCATTACGAGAGTTTGTAGGCGAGAGTAATTTCTATTCAGGGTTATCTGACATAGATAATGAAGCCATTCAATTAACTCTATCCTTAGGTCAAGATTCCTCATTTAGGTCTCCCTCTATCAAGGAGATTGAGGCCGCAGATGCCGTGATCATCATTGGAGAGGATGTTACTAACACTTCTCCGAGACTCGCACTTGCCCTCAGGCAGTCGGTTAGGAACCATGCAACTGAATTGGCCAAGCAGGCTCAAATACCAGCATGGCAGGACGCGGCTGTAAGAGAGCTTGCTCAACATGAGCGTAGCCCCTTGATTCTTCTGACGCCCTATGCAACCCGTTTAGATGATGTAGCCTCTGATATTTTAGTCGGCCCGCCATCTGAGCTTGTTGAAGTAGCTGGGGTAATAGCGAGTGCGATTTCTGAGAATGCTCCAAAAACTGTTGGCAAGCGAGATAGCGCTACTCAAATTGCAGACGCTCTCTTAAATGCTAAACGACCCTTAGTGATTGCGGGCGCGTCGGCTGGAAAAATCGAGTACATTCAAACGGCTGCGAATAT
>CEUR01080669.1_pt1 | contig 9979 bp, 9 predicted proteins | sample 356411 | NCBI WGS metagenome assembly CEUR01 (sample SAMEA2622715, study PRJEB7988) | marine metagenome | biome: marine biome (ENVO:00000447); feature: surface water layer (ENVO:00002042); material: "saline water (ENVO:00002010), including plankton (ENVO:xxxxxxxx)" | depth 5 m
TTTTTTGCAAAATCAAAATCTCTTTGATCGTGTGCTGGGCAACCAAAGATTGCACCGGTTCCATATTCACTCAGGATAAAATTTGCAATATATACATCAAGAAGTTTATTTTTTATAAAAGGGTGTTTGATCTTAAAACCAGTTTTAATCCCTTTTTTTTCAGCTTTTTCTATTGCCTCTTCAGTAGTACCAATTTTTTTACATTCTTTAATAAATTCTTTTATTTCGTGATCTTCCTCAAGCATTTTGACTATTGGATGATCAATTGAGATGCCACAAAATGTTGCACCAAATAGTGTATCTGGCCTAGTTGTGAAGACTTTAATTGGATCACAAGTTTTTTTATCCAAGTCAATACATTCGAATTCAAAAGAAACGCCGGTAGATTTTCCTATCCAATTTTGTTGCATTGTTTTAACTTTATCTGGCCAATTTTCAAGTTTTCCTATTTCGTTGAGTAATCGTTGTGAATCGTTTGAAATTTTTAAGAACCATTGAGTTAGAACTTTTCTTTCAACAATAGCTCCTGATCTCCAACCTTTACCATCTATGACTTGTTCATTAGCTAAGACAGTTTTATCTATAGGATCCCAATTAACTTCACTTTCTTTCCTGTAAGCGATGCCAGCTTTATAAAAATCTAAAAAGATCTTCTGTTGATGCCTAAAATACTCTGGATCACAAGTGGCTAGTTCTCTGCTCCAATCAATTGAGAGCCCTAGTGATTTCAGTTGAGATCTCATATTATCAATATTTTTATATGTCCACTCTTTGGGGTGTATCTTTTTCTCCATTGCCGCATTTTCTGCAGGCATACCAAAGGCGTCCCAGCCCATTGGGTGAAGAACATTATCACCTTGAGCTTTTCTGTAGCGGGCAACAACATCGCCAATGGTATAATTCCTAACATGTCCCATATGAATATTTCCTGATGGATATGGAAACATTTCTAAAATATATTTTTTTGGTTTATTTTCAGAAACAGGTCTTGGCTTAAAGGAATCTTTCTCAGACCAAATATTTTGCCAATATGATTCTATTTTATCTGGACGATATTCAGACATTTAGACTTTAACTATTTCCAAGAGAACCAATTCTCAGCTCACGAGCTTTTGTTAAAATTGAAGCCTCAACTAGTCTTGGGGTATCAGGATTTACATCTGCTTTAACCCATTCATCAGATATTTTAATCTCTCTAAACACATTTACAGTTAAAGCGTCGGCCCTTAATCTTCTATCTTTTACATAAACATTAAGTTTTATTCTTTCACTTGGATTTTCCGGATCAACATACCAATCTGTTGATATGAAACCACCTATAGGATCTGCAGTATTTACAGGTATAAAAGATACTGTATCAAGGCTTGCTCTCCATAAAAATGCATTTACTGCCATTGATATTTGAGAATTAACAATCTCAGAGGTTTCTAAATCGACTTTTTTTGAAAACGGATTCAATCGAGAGCAGTTACTTAGCAAAAGCATAATACATAACAATAAAACAATATTACTTCTTCTATTCATAAAAATAACTCCCACATAAGATGGCTTTAAAAACAATTCTATCAATAACAGTAAATTTACTTTATCTCAAAATGAATTAATTCAAACTTTTATATTTTATTATTTATGATATCCGATAAAGTAAACAATAAAGATAAAGAAACAATGACAGATATTAAAAAAAATCTTCAAACTATAAAAAATAGGATTGAAAAAACCGCAATTAAATTTAAGAGAGATCCTTCTGAAATAAAATTAATAGTTGTTACAAAAAAATTTAATTTTGAAAAAATAAAACCACTTATAGACGCTGGACATCTTTTCTTTGGTGAAAATAAAGTGCAAGAAGCTGAAAAAAAATGGTCAGATACTTTATCTAAGAATAAGAATATCGAGTTGCACATGGTTGGTCCAATTCAATCAAATAAAATTAAGCCGGCAATTGAAATTTTTTCAGCTATTCATTCTATTGAGAAAATTAAGACTTTAAAAATAATAAATGAAAAACTATCTTCAGACTCTAAGCTAAAACAACTATTTCTTCAGGTTAATATATCCAAAGAAAGCTCAAAAAGCGGAATTTATCTCGAAGAAATGGACGTTTTTTTTAACGAAGCGAAAAAATATTCAAAGATTGGCGTTAGTGGTTTAATGACTTTGCCTCCGCCAGATGAAGAACCTTCGTTGTATTTTGCGCTATTAAATAAGCTATCAAAAAAGAATATGCTAAAATACTTAAGTATGGGTATGAGCAGTGACTTTGAAACAGCAATTGCACTTGGTTCAACTCATATAAGGGTTGGAGAGGCCATAATGGGGCCAAGGGAATAAAAGTTGACAATTAAAGCCTTCCTATTTTCTGATGATGAATTTTTTAATTCAATTATTGAGGAACAATTTTCTTCATTACAAGAATATGATTTAATTGTTTATAAAAAAATAACAAATATAACAAAGGCTCAACAGTTTGAAAAAGATGATATTGTTTTATCTTATTCAGTGGAACAAAACGAAATTCTAAAAATTAAAAAGTTTTTATCTCAAAGATCGTATTCTTTTCCTGCAATTATTTTTGGATCTTTAGAAGAGGTTTCAACTCTGGAAAAAAATTCTTTTATATTTTTTGATACTCCATTTAATTTTATTGAATTATTAAAAATTATTGAAAATATAGTTCTTCAAAGGGATATAATTGAATACTCTAACTTAAAATTTAAAAAATTAAACTTAGATATGAATGCCAGGATTATAAAAGGCTTGGATAAAACAGTAAGACTTACTGATAAAGAGGCTAAAATTCTTTGGCATTTAATCGATGCTAAAGGCAGTACAATAACCCATGACTATTTATTAAATAAAGTTTGGGGTTATAAAAAGAATATCGAAACAAAAACATTAACAACACATATATATACTATTCGAAAAAAAATTATTCCATTTAAAGACATTTTATCTATTGAAAGTTCAGAAGATGGATATTGTTTAAAATAATTATAGCTTAAAGTCAGCAATTAGTGGTGAATGATCCGATGGTCTATCCCATCCTCTTATTTCCTTTTCAATAGAGGCTTTTATTATTTTTTTATTTAATTTTGGGGTAATCCAAATATGATCAAGCCTTCTTCCTCTATCAGATATTTCCCAGTTTTTTGATCTATAGCTCCACCAACTATAAAGTTTTTCTGAAAATGGATGAAACTCTCTTAACGCATCGACAAAATCAATTGAGCTTTGGAATTTTTCAAGTTTCTCTACTTCAATAGGAGTGTGACTAACAATTTTTAATAACTGTTTATGTGACCAAACATCATTTTCGTGAGGGGCAATATTAAGATCGCCAACCAACACGGTATATGGATACTTATGCTGTGTCTTTATATAATTTGTTGCCTCTTCTAGAAAATCTAATTTATGTTTAAACTTTTCATTAATCTTTGGGTCGGGCTCATCTCCGCCAGCGGGTACATAGAAATTATGAATATTAAGTAAACTATTTTTTACTTTTAATTGAAGAGAAATATGTCTTCCATCGTGTTTGTTACAAAAGTCTTTTTGTTCAACTTTATTCACTGGAAGATCAGTTGCTATGCAAACACCATGATAGCCTTTGATACCATTTGTATGTATATTTGAAAGACCTAATTTTTCTAAATCTTTGAATGGAAAAAGATCATTGGGACATTTGGTTTCCTGTAAACAAACTATATTAGGCTTATAAATTTTAATAATTTTTTTTAATGTATCTATTCTGAGTCTAACAGAGTTTATATTCCAACTTAATAAACGAATATTCATGTATGCTTTAAATTATGAGTCTAGAATATTATCCCACATTTCTTCGATCATCATTTCATAATCAAAGTCTAATATGGTTGATGTATCTTCGTAACGTTCCATAATTTGTGCACTTGGAAAAATCGTTGAGTCTTCTTTATAGCTTTTCTTTGCTATGTCTAATGCCATAATATTTGGGGTAGCAGTCTGAAGATTTTCAACAATTGACCTTGAGTTTTTTGGATCAAGCATTGAATTAATTACTGAATGGCTTTCTTCATATTTTTGCGATGCTTTAGAGATACAAGCACAGTCTTGCCAAATTAAACTTCCCTCTCTAGGAAATGTAAATCCAATCTCATCATTGTTAATTTTCTTAAATTCTTCATTGCTTAAAATTGCTAAATCAACTTCGCCATTAATTAAGAGTTCTTTACCATTTTTCTTTCCAAAATCTTTAATATTCTCTTTCTGACGTTTGAGAAGTTTTTCAGCTTGATTAATCCACATGGGATCATTTGTATTTAAACTAACTCCCATATATTTTAGTGCTATTTGAATTAATGTTCTTCCATCACCTAAAAGAGCAATTCTTCCGGCATATTTATCTGAGTCTAGCAACCATCTCCAAGTTGATGGAGGTTCAGAAAATTTATTCCTCCTGTAAGCAATACCTATTGCCCCATAGGATAAAGGTACAGTATGTTTTCTATCCTTATCAAAGGCAGAATTATTGAATTTTGGATCAATAAAAGAGTTATTAGGTATAAGATCTTTATTAAGCTCCGCAATTTTACCATCATCAATTAGACCTTCAAGATAGGAGTCTCTTCCTATTAAGATGTCATAATTGTTATCGTTAAAATTAGTATTTGTGCCTGAACTATAAGTGATTGAGTTAATTGAGGAATTAATTTTTTTTTGAAAATTTGATATTAATTTTTCTGATAAAAAATCAACAGGAGACCCAATATTTAAAATTGGATTTTCTTCCTGTGAAAATAAAGATAATGGTCGTAAAATTATTCCTGCTGATATTAAGCCTATTCCAGAAATAAATTTTCTTCTTGTAGTCTTTCTTTTTTTCAATTTCTTAATCATTTTTATCCACCCTTTCAACGATGTACATTCTTACCAATAATAAGTAAGAGTTTCTATATTTTTATTAAAAAGTTTTATTCTATTTCGAAAAAATTGTCCAACAATGGATTAATCGCTCTAATTTTTGAAAAAAATATCGTTGTCTCTTTTTTTTGGGCATCAATGATTTTCCACTGTCTAAGGATCGGTTGAGGGTAGTCAGCTGAAATAAATATTGAATTTCTCTCTGAATTTTTTTTCGTTCTTAGTTCTAAAGTTGCTATCCTGCCTTGTATTTCTAATCCATTAACATGAAAGCTTTCTAGGGATAAATCCTTTGAAAGAAGTTTTGAAAGAGGACTACCTTCTAATGAATAGTAATTTATTTTACTATCTTCCCTTTCTTTAATTGCAAAAATACCTTTATTTACAATAATCAACATTTCAGAGGGGCTAAAGTATTCAAATCGCAAAGATCCATTACCGTTTGAATAAAAAATACCTTTTGTTATATTTCCAATTTGATCTATTTGAGTAAAGCTTCCTTTTATATTACCTAGATTTAGAAAATATTGCTCTAAAGAAATAACCCACTCATTTTTATTAATTTTGTCAGATTCTTTTGATTGAGCAATAATCGTAAAAAGAATTAGTACTAGGATTATTCTGAAAAAGTTTTTTATTATTATCATTTTTCCAAAATCTCTCTTTTTCCTTGATTATTTGGTTCTGATATAATTCCTTTTTCTTCCATCTCCTCAATTATACGCGCAGCTCGATTGTAACCTATTTGTAATTTTCTTTGAATGTAACTAGTTGACACTCTTTTATCTTTCAAAATAACCTCGACCGCCTGGTTAAATAATTCATCATTAGACCCATTTGTTTGGGTGCTTGAGCTTATTTCAGCCTCTTCTTTTGTTAACGATTCTATATATTCAGGAGTTTCTTGGTCTTTAATGAAACGTACTACTTCCTCAACTTCACTGTCAGATACAAATGGACCATGCACTCTTACAACTTTTCCTCCATCCGACATATAGAGCATATCACCTCTTCCAAGAAGTTGTTCAGCTCCCATCTCATTTAAAATTGTTCTACTGTCAATTTTCGATGCGACTTGAAAAGCAATTCTTGTTGGAAAATTAGCTTTTATTGTTCCTGTAACAACATCTACAGAAGGCCTCTGAGTCGCCATTATTAGATGGATGCCTGCGGCCCTTGCTTTTTGAGCAAGACTCTGGACTAAATGCTCAATATCATTTCTTGCAACTAGCATAAGATCAGCCATTTCATCAATTACTACAACTATAAAAGGCATTTTTTTAGGCTCTATTTCCTCTTCTGAATAAAGTGGTTGTCCGGTTTCATTGTCATAACCAGTATGAATTTTTCTTTTAAATTTTTTACCTTTTCTTTGAAATTCTTCAGCTTTTTTATTAAAAGCATCCATCGTTCTTACTGATAGCTTTGACATCCTGTTATATCTGTCATCCATTTCTCTAACGACCCATTTTAATCCTACTACAGCCTTTTTAGGATTTGTAATTACTGGTGTTAAGAGATGAGGTATTCCGTCATAAACTGAAAGCTCAATCATTTTTGGATCCACCATAATTAAACGACAATCTTCAGGTTTAAACTTATATAGGATAGATAAGATCATTCCATTTATCCCAACTGATTTACCTGAGCCAGTTGTTCCTGCTATCATTAGATGAGGCATTCTTGATAAATCAGCAATAGTAGGTTCGCCTCCAATATTCTTACCTAAGCTAAGGGCAATACCTTCTTCTTTGCTCTCAAAATTAACACTCTCAAGAATTTCTTTTAAATATACAGTTTCTTTGTCATTGTTAGGAAGCTCAATACCAATAGAATTCTTACCAGGTATTACAGCAATTCTTGCTGAAGTAGAACTCATTGACCTTGATATGTCATCTGCAAGAGAAATAACTCGAGATGATTTTACTCCTGGAGCTGGTTCTAGTTCATAAAGAGTAACAAACGGGCCTGGATTAACACTAATTATTTTTCCATTAATTCCAAAATCAGCTAAAGTCTTTTCAAGCAAATCTTTGTTCTGTTGAATTTGTTTTTCAGATATACGCTTTTTGTTTCTTTCGTCAGGAATATCGTTTAATAACTCTAACGAAGGAAGTTCATAACCAGATTTATTATCAGGTATATTTGTTTGAATATTTTTTTCTTTTCTAATACTTTTTTTTCTTTTTGTTTTGGGGCTAGCTGTAAAAAGCATTTTCTTTTGTTTGGTTGGCATCACTTCAGTTTCAATACTATTGTTATCGTTCAGAATGTCTTTTTGATAAATTTCTTTTTGAGGGTTTCCCCCCTTCGATGGCAGAGCCCCAAGAGTAATCAATAACCCTCCTACAACACCTACTGATATATTGAGAGAATTAGAAAACGTAATAATTTGTAAAAGGTCTTTATTTAGTAAAACACTTAATCTATTTATCAGCGAGTCTATTTCATTTGCCACTAGAGAGCCAATAATTCCACCATTTCCAAAGCCTTTATGAAATGAGGATGCGAGTAAAAATACACCAAAACTTAAAGATAAGACCTTTAACCAAAATTTGCTTATTTTTTTTATAATTTTATAAAAGCCAAATATAATTATTATTATTGGTATTAATATTGAAACTGTACCAAGGAGTTGCACAAAAATATCAGCTAAATAAGCGCCAGGCTCTCCAAGGTAATTTTGTGTTGCCCTATCTGAAACTGTATTAAAACTTTGATCGAGACTATTATAAGAACTAATTGCGGCTAGAATAACTAAACCAATTCCAATTGTAAAAAAGCCAATTAGTATATTTATGATACCAAAAAAAATTCTATATAATGTATTTTTAAAAGCAGCCAAAGAATTTAAAAAATAATTTGTTGCCCTTTTTACAACATTCATTTGTTACCCATCTAACAAAATTATTAAAATTGCGAATCAGCTACATAATCACTTGTTAATATAATAATCTGCAAGAACTTTCTCATTAAAATTGAAAATCAATTTCATTTTTTTGTTAATTATATTAATAAACTTGATTATGAAAAAAAATTTTGAAGATATAGTTATTTTTGGAAGCGGGCTATCGGCAAAAATAATGTCATTAGTTGCTCGTAATGCTGGCCTATCTTTTAAGTTAATTATAAATAAAAACATTGGCAATAAGCCTAGTGATGACACCAGAAGCTTAGCTCTTTCAGTTGCATCAAAAAAAATGCTTAAGACACTTGGTGTTAATATAAAAACTGAAGCTGTAACAAAAATGATAGTTATCGAAGGCGGCCTTGGTGACGAGAAAATAAAATCGAGGCTCAGCTTTGATAAAGATCTTGTTGATGAGGATATCGCTTACATTGCAGAACATTCTGTAATCGAAACATCTATAGACAGGGTTCTCAAATTAGATGAAAATGAATTTATAAAAGAAAAAGTAACTAAAATCCAAAAAGAAGGCAATTTTTCAAAAATAATTTTAAATAATAATGAGTGCTTGTTGTCAAAGGCTATAATTTTTACTGAGGTTTTAGATAGAGATTTACAAAATATATATAATGTTAAGTATAATTTTTTTGAATATGGGCAAACAGCTATATCCGCAACATTAAGACATTCAAAAAGCCATAAAGGTTATGCGTTTCAATTTTTTCAAAAAAATGGACCTCTTGCCCTACTTCCAATGAGCAATAAAAGGGGAAATAATTATAGCTCTCTAGTCTGGACAGAAAAAACGGATAACATTTCTTCACTTGTATCGTCAAAAAAGAATCTCGAAGATAGTCTTAATAATCTTTGTTCAGACTATTTGGGAAAAATTAGTATTTCAAAAGGGCCAAGTTCTTTTGTATTAAAAAAATTAAGTGGCGTTAAGGCATTATCAAATGGTGCATTATTTGTTGGTGATGCTCTCAGGTCTATGCACCCTATGGCAGGTCAAGCATGGAATCAAAGCTTGAGAGATATTGCTTATATTGCAGATGCGTTTGCAGAATCTGAGAAGCTTGGTCTAGATTTATTTCAATGCCCTTCAATTTCATTATTTAATAAAAAAAGGAAAATTGAAACAGAGGCTTTAATTAATAGCATTGGTTTTTTAAACTCAATTTATCGTTCAGATACTTCATTAGCAAAAGGGCTTAGAAGAAACATAATGAAGTTAGCTGATAACTATAAACCATTAAAACTGTTTTTATTAAATGAAGCTTCTGGCGGAGCTTTAGAAAGACCTAATTTATTAAATGGTTTAAAGCCTGGTTCAAATATTATTTAGTCAATTTTTCTCGCTTCATCGGGTAGCATTATAGGAATACCATCTTTTACTGGATAAGCTAGTCCAGCTTTCTTGCTTATTAATTCATTGTTTTCGCTATCCCATAATAATGTCTCTTTGGTTAATGGACAAACGAGTATTTCTAATAATTTTGGATCTATTTCTTTACTCATAATACCTCACTGTATTTGCTCTGTACTTGGGCCCGATGACATAGACATTTCGGTCATAGCTATCAACATCTCACTTCTCTTGGATAATGTTTCAGCTTCAAGCAATGCTTGCTTTTCTCTTGGTTTATAAGGGCTGAGAATAGATAACGAGTTTACTAGCAATTCTGTTGATGAATTATCTATAGCATTCCAATCTATAGTCAAATTATTGTGTTCAAGGTATTTTTTAAGGGACTCAATAAGCTTTTCTCTCTCAACCTCTTCTTCACCATGCCCTTTTACGAGGTCAGATGAAAAATTTTCATAATTTACTTGAAACTGTCTATATGGTGTTACTACCTCAAGTTCTGAAGCAATACTGAATCTGCAAACACCAGACAATGTAATTAACATTCTACTATTAGCAACCTCGCTGTAGGAAGTAATTTTGCCTAAGCACCCAGTTTTATAAAGTTCATTATTATCATCTTTATTTGATTGGATCATAGCTATCATTCTATTATTTGACATTGCGTCATCAACCATTTCCAGATATCTATTTTCAAAAATATTAAGGGGTAATTGTGTTCTAGGCAGTAACAAGGCCCCTGCCAATGGGAAGACTGAAACTTTTGGCGGAAGTTCATTAATATTTTTAAATTCTTTAAATGA
>CEUR01337222.1_pt1 | contig 9949 bp, 9 predicted proteins | sample 356411 | NCBI WGS metagenome assembly CEUR01 (sample SAMEA2622715, study PRJEB7988) | marine metagenome | biome: marine biome (ENVO:00000447); feature: surface water layer (ENVO:00002042); material: "saline water (ENVO:00002010), including plankton (ENVO:xxxxxxxx)" | depth 5 m
GAGTTATTTTGAAATTGCATTTTTATAAAAATGTCCTGCTATAGCTCCAAGAAATACAAAAATTATACCTCTAATAGTAACCTTATCTAATCCTCCAATCGTTCCTGCAATTATAAAAGCTATAAATAAAGTGATAAAAGTTAACCAAAGAGGATAATTATAAGTTTTTAATAAATTATTAGATAAAATTATATTATAGTATTTCCTTGTGTATTTAAAAATATATAATAACACCATAAAATAACTGATTATTCCAATTATTCCGATTTTTAATAATAATTGGGCATATTGATTATGAACAGTCCAATCAATATAATTATTAAAATCATTTGAAAATACAATTCTATTTGTTGAATTTGATCCTAAAAGTTTTTGTGTAAAATTCGCATTTACATAAATGTAAAAGAATTCAACAAGACGTATATCACTTTTAACGGCTTCAATTCCAATAGTTTCATTACCTCCACGAACATTTATTCTTTCAATTATTTTTTGATCTATTTCAAAAAAAATGAAACTGCAAATAACTATTATTATAGAATATAATATAATCTTTATTTTCTTTGAATTCGATAAATAATTACTAAAAAGCCAAATAATTATACCTATAAAAACTATCAATATAGCCATGCGTTTAAATGATAGTATCATTAATAAAAATAAAAAGCTTAGACCCAAAGAAATAATAATTTTTCTTTTAATTTTTAGTATAAAAAATAAAGGAAATAATAAAACTAAAAATGATATATAAGTGAATCCCCCTCTTATATCAAAGTTACCAAAATACAACCAACTATCTTTAGAAGCAACTGAAGAGTATAAATCACCTTCTGCAGTTAAATAATTACTATCAATTTTAAATAAAGTAAAAAATATAATTCCTGAAATTAAAATTAAAATAAATGACCAGGATTTTTTTATTAAATTGATAATATGACCTTTTGTAGCATAATAATGAAATGCAATTGGTAAGATTGAAAAAGATGTAATAATTTGGGTGGTGCTAATAAAACTAGACTTCAATGAGTCACCATATAATAATGGAAATAAAAGATTTATGATTATAAATAAACTAGTGAAATAAAATACATTTTTTGTAATTTTCGAAATTGCAGAATAATTAGCAAAAAAATAATAAAAAGTATAAATTAAAATTATAATATCTTGACTAAAGATAAACCTAAAGGTTTTGTGCTCTACAAACACATGAGTTAAATCAAAAAACAAACAAAAAATTATAAAATTGTCTACAAAGGTTTCATTTTTTCTTTTTAAAAAAATTGGATAGAAAACAAATAGTATACCGACAACAAAAAAAAATATTTCCATTTTTAAATATTTAAATATTTTTTTATAAGCTTAATCTCATCTTTTTTTATAATTCTAGTAAAGTTGAGCATTATCATAATATATAGTAAAAGAATACATATTTTAAAAAAGATATTAGTTAAAATATCAAAAGATATATATCCACTTAAGTAATTAAAAGATATAAGTAAAAAAACAACTTTTAACATACTTCTATATGGAATAATTATAGGAAAAACTTTTTTAGCAGAAATTATGTAAAAAATTAAAATAAATAAAATAGATAATAATGTTGCATAAGCTGCGCCCATTTTACTATAAATTGGTATTAATAAAATATTTAAAGTAATATTTAATAAAGATGAGAATATCCATATTATAGACACAATCCATGTTTTTCTAGTAATATGAATTGCTAAAACTACGATAGCTGCAGTACCCAGTAAAAGGTTTGAAAATGACATAACAAAAACAACACTACTACTTCCTTGAAATGAATCTGATGCCATTATAGAAACTAAATCAGATGCAAAAATCGATACAATAAGAACAAAAATTGATACTCCTGCAAAGAATAATCTTATAAAATCTGATAATAATTCTTTACATTTATTTGGCTGATCAGCAATTTCAAAAATATAAGGAGAAAATGCATTTTTAATAGGCTCAGTAATTAGCATAGGTATTACCGCAGCAATTTTTACACCTAAAGAAAATAATCCTACATCCTCAAAGGTTTGATACTCACTTAAAAAAAATCTATTACTCATATTGAGTACTAGTGAAGAAAAGTTTGATGGTATCAGAAAAATTGAAAAAGATAACATAGATAATAACATACCATTTGATAACCTAAAATGGAATTCATTCCAAGTAAGATAATAGAGATAGATTAAGGAAATTAAAGATCCTAATATTTTTCCATATAAAACACCAACAACCCCTAAATCAATAAAAGCAATAAAATAAATTGTAAATAAAACTGTAACAACTAAAGTTAATATACTTACTTGAATATAAGACCACGCTTTTTTTCTAACTCTCAAATTGTTAATTGGTATTTGTGTTAAAACATCTATAACAGTAGCAATAGTTATAAGCTTTAAAAAATAATTTCCTATATCAGAATCAAAAATTATCCTAGAAAAATAATTAATATTATTAAATAAAATTAAAATAAAAATCGCTGAGCATATGAGAATAAATGCTTGACCAGTCATAAATAAAGTTCTTCTAGATTTAATATTTTTATCATTAAAATAAATACGACCATAACCTATTGAAACATTAAACCCAAAAAGTAAAACTAAAATACCAGCAATTAAATATAAAAGTTCTAGTTGACCATAATCAGATGGCGATAATATTCGTGTATATAACGGAAGAAGAATAAATGATATCCCAGTTAAGAGGATATTTCCTAGTGAATAAATCGATATGTTTTTAATTATTTTTATCAATGATATGATGAATATGCTATTTAAAATGAAAGTATGTCTTTATTGGTTTGTAGCCCAATTCAACAGCTATTTTTTTAATATGTGGAATAAAAATTTTTATAACCATGTAAACTTCCGTAATATCTGTGTTTTCTTTTATCCAGTTTAGCATCTTGATGTTCATATTTCTATGAAGTCCTAATCCTCGATAATTAGGATGAGTCCAACTATCAAGTGTTAAAGCTTGATTTTCTTTAAAATGTAACTTTTCTCTTAAAATATCACTATAATATTCTTTTTTACAAATCCATCTAGCATATACAATAACTTTATTTTCGTTATCGATATATGAAAAACATAAATAATTTCCTGAATTTAGTCGGTTATTAACAATTTTTAGTTTTTCATAATCATTTTGATATAAATAAGATAATTTCTCAAATTCATTCTTATCAAGCATCTTAAATGTAAAATTATGTTTGTCTTTTAATTTAAAATCATTTGTATAAGTATTAAGGTTTATTTTGTACATTCTAGCACATTCTATATACTTACTCAGAAAACGATGAAATATTTTACCTAATAATCCCATGATTATCTATTTAAAAGTTTTTTTAACATATAATATTTTTTTAAAAATTTTGATCTTGGCTTATCAATATTTAATTGATATAGAAGATTAAAGTCATTAGTCCATTCAAATTTCCATGGATAACGACCTGTTCCGCAATCTAGTCTTATAAATTTTTTTGTTTTAAAAGCATGGTTAATCATTTCATAATACATGACTTTTCCAACTCGAAAATTTTTAAATATTGGATCAAAAGCAGTATTAACAGAATAAAAAACTGAATCTTTTATGAAACCCCAGTTATATATAATTATTTTATTAGTATCTAAATCTCTTAGAGAATATATTTCTATATTACCTTCAGACTCAAGAGATTTAATAAATTGAGATTTTAATTTATCATCAAAGATTGAATGACGATGAGCTAACCCTTTTTTATTAACATAAATTTTTTCTAAATTATCAATGATTGCACAGTCAAAAATATTTATTTTATTATTTTCAAAACTGTAATTAAATTTCTTCTGGAGACGATTTATATAATAATTTATTTTGGAAGTTACTCTTGACTTAAGGAAAACTTCAAAGCTCTCATAATTTGATAATTCTACATATGGATTTTCAATTAATGGAGTAAAGCTTTTATTAAATTTTGATTTTAATAGGAAATTTGTTAGCAAAGAATTATGTGCTATGTGAGTCAAACTAATTTTATCCCACGAGTTTTTAAATTTTTCAAATACAGAAAAAAAAACTTTATATATATTATCAGCTTTTGCACCTTTTTTATTATCTATCAAAAAGTCATGATAATCTCCATAGGCTAAAAACTTAACGATATCAATTTTAAAACTAAATCTGATTTTAAGTGTTTCAATAATTAAAGGAGCAATACCTACTATTTTTTTATTATGAATTACCACAATAATCCAAAGTTTGACTTGATTTATATTTTGATAAATTTTCCACCAATTGAAACAATAATTAAATGTTGAAAAAACAGTAATTTTAGGTGATTGATTTTCTATTTTCTGCCAATCATCTTTTAATTTAGTAAATTCTTCTGTTGTTGTTATTATTTTATAATCCATCACAATTCTAATTTATATTTGCCTGGCAAAATATTATTAAATATCCAATAATTATTTTTTCGAAATCCAGTTAAGCTTTGACCATCTTCAATTCTAATTATAGTTCTATGATTAATTCTTAAACTAATATATTTTTTGGGATCAGAATTTTTATAAATAATATTAAAACTGTTATCGGAGGAATATTCAATTTCAGTATTTTGGTAGCTGTTATAATAATCAGTAATTTCTCCACATTTTGCATACCAAATATCTAATCCTCTTAGTAAACCAAATATTTGATTCAAAGACCAAATATCATCGAATATGTTTATAGGTTGTCTTCTTCCATTTGTAGTTTGATTCTGAAAATGCTCTTGAATTGTTATTGGTAGACTATTTTCATATAAATACATAATAAAATCACTTGGATGGGATATTTTATAGAATTTTATCAGATTTGATATTAATCGAAGTTTTGAGTTACGCAAATAATAATTTTTAAAAATATCACCACTTAGATTTGTTGGTACAGTAACTAAACTTAAATCGTTATCCCAATTCAAATCATTATTAGAAGACACATTATTTAACATATTGCAATCTAGAGACCACCAAGTAAAGTTATTATCTTTTATAAAATCAAGAGCATGATTATTATATCTGTATCCTGGAAACTTACCACCACTAAAATTTATATTATTTTTATTTGAAAAATTATTAAGAAACTCTTGCTTTTCGTAAAGTTGGTTCTTTTTAAGATTTCTAAATTCATGAATATTTTTTCCATCATTATCTTCCCATGCGTGTTTTATTCCATGAAAAGCAAATTCAAATCTATCACTTATTCTATTAAGAAAATTTAAAAATTCTTTATCAAAACCTCTATTTTTTACTTTATATCCTTCATTTATTGGGATATAATTATGAGAGTCAATAGGAAGAAATATAGTACCTTTAATTTCAGGAAATTTTCTTAAAAGATGAATATTAAAATAATCATATAATGACTTTTCTTTATCCATATAATATCCCCAATCATTTTGCGGACCGAAATTATCATCGATCCCAATTGCAACTGGAACTAAATCATCAATCATTAATGAGCATGTTGTCTTCGCATCATTATAATATTTACATTTTTCAACAATAAAGTTCTTCATTATTAAATTAGGTTTAAAATTTTATTTAATTCATTTTGATTTCCTTTTATGGAATTTTTAAGATTATTTTTTATTTTAGATACTAGTTTAGAATCAGAAATAAGTAATTGAATTGAATTAGCCAATCCTTTTTCACTAATATCTTTTGAAATTACCCCATCAAACATATTTGTCAAATGTTCTTTTGATGTATTAAAGTTGGTTAGTACCACTGGCCTGAATAATGCTTTTGCTTCAATAACAGCATTTGAATTACCTTCATATCTTGAAGGTTGTATATAAATATTTGATTGTTTAACAAATGGATAAGGGTTATTAACTGGATCCATCAAATAGAAATGACTATTAAGATTATAATCATTAATCATTTGAGAATATTTATTTTTAATTAAATCTGATCCATCACCAAAAACATACCATTTAATTTTCTTATTTCCTTTATTAACTAAAATTTTACAAGCTTTAATCGCTATATCAATACCTTTGGTATCATCTAATCTCGAAAGGGTCACAAGTCTTATTCCGTCAAAATTATCATTAAAACCTTTTCCTTTTATTGCCAGCTTGTTAAGAATTATGGGGTTTACAATTGTCTCTACATGTAAGAATTTCTTATTAATTTCAGGAAAAATATTACAAAGTATATCCAAATTTAATTTGGAATTAGTTGCAATTAAATCAAGTTTTTGAAAATACTTTATGTCAAATTTACGATCTAATTTAGCTACTAAGTAATCCGTAGGAATTCTACCAACTTTAATTTTAGCATCAATAAAATTAACTAGAAAATAATTTGAAATACCTTCAGACAAGGACATTGATAAATCATATTTTCCTTTTAATTTATTAATAAAAATTTCTGTGATTGCCCAATTAGTATTTTCTGACTTATCCAAAAATAATTTTAAAAATTTAGAAAAAACTCGTATCGTTAATTTTATAATTTTCCATTTAATTTTCGTAAACCAATTAATATTAATTTCTGTTTCAAAAACTTCTCGAGGTTGTGCTAATCTGATTTTTACTTTCGAAGATATTTCACTAAAAAAATTACCACCAGGTTTAAATAAAATAAGTGTTATTTCATATTTATTATGATCTATAATATCACATATATTTAAAAAATCTCTAGCTGGACCGCCTTGATTCATTTGAGGAAGTATGAATGCAATTTTCTTTTTTTGGATCGAATCTTTCGAAAAATTATTCATTATAATGTTTTATTTTTTTTACTTTTTGGAAAAAAATTTTTTACATCGTATACAATTGATTTACTTTTTTTAAAAAGAGAAATATTCAACTTTTTAAATTCATTATGAGCCGTTGCCAATATAATGACATCATACTTTTTATTTGGTGGCTTTTTATAAAGTTTTAAACCATATTCATGCATTACCTCCTTTACATCAGCCAAAGGGTCAAAAATATTTATTTTTATACCATAAACACCAAGGGATTTTATTATATCAACTACTTTGGTATTTCTTACATCAGGGCAGTTTTCCTTAAATGTAATTCCTAAAACCAGGATGGATGAATTTTTAACTCTAATATCATTTTGAATCATTAACTTAACAACTTCAGAAGCTATATAGCTCCCCATGCTATCATTAAGTCTTCTTCCTGATAGTATAATTTCCGGATTATATCCAAATTCTTGAGCTTTTTGAGCTAAATAATAAGGATCTACTCCTATACAATGACCTCCAACAAGACCTGGTTTGAATGGTAAAAAATTCCATTTGGTTTCAGCTGCTTTAAGAACATCATAGGTATTTATATCCATTAAATTAAAAATCTTTGCTAATTCATTTACAAAAGCAATATTTATATCTCTTTGAGAATTTTCAATTACTTTTGAAGCCTCAGCTACTTTTATTGTGGGAGCTAAATGTGTACCAGATAAAATTACAGATTTATAAAGTTTATCAATTTTTTTACCAACTTCTGGTGTTGATCCGGACGTAACCTTAAGTATTTTCTCAACTGTGTGTTCTTTATCTCCTGGATTAATTCTTTCTGGAGAGTAACCTGCATAGAAATCTTTATTAAATTTTAGTCCTGAAACCCTTTCAAGAACTGGAACACAATCATCTTCTGTAGCTCCTGGATATACTGTAGATTCGTAAATCACAATATCTCCTTTTTTTAATGCGTTCCCTACAGTTTCACTAGCCTTGATAAGTGGAGTTAAATCAGGCCTATTATATTTGTCAATAGGTGTTGGAACTGTAATAATATAATAATTACAATCTTGGATTTTATCAAATTTATCAGTACAAAACAAACCATTTGAATTAGAACTTTCATTTATTAATACAGATTGTAATGTTTCATTATCAACTTCCAGCGTTGAATCAACACCAGACATTAACTCACAAATCCTTTTATTGTCAATATCAAAACCAATAACTGGATATTTAGTTGCAAGAAGTCTTGCTAGTGGCAGACCTACGTAACCTAAACCGATAATAGCTATTTTATCTTTTCTCATATTTTATATTAAATTTTCACAATACCATTTGACAGATTTTTTTAAACCTTTTTGCAAAGAAAAATGAGGGTTGTATTTTAATAATTTTTTTGCTTTATCTACACTAGCATGTGAATGAGGAATATCACCTACTCTATTTGGACCATATATGATCTTAATACTTGAAATTTTAGAATCGAATTCAGATAAATACTCTTTTAAGTATCTAACTAAATCATTTAGAGTATTTCGATCACCATAAGCAACATTATAAACTGTATTAATTGCTTTTTTATCGGTAGTAACCAAACTTAATAAATTCGCCTGTATCACATTATCAATATAAGTAAAATCTCTTGAGTGAGTTCCATCTCCGTTAATAACTGGAGATTCTCCTTTAATTAATAGACTTATAAATTTTGGAATCACAGCAGCATAGGTTCCGTTAGGGTCTTGCTTTCTTCCAAATACATTAAAATAGCGTAAGCCAATTGTTTCTAAACTATACGTTTTCGAAAAAACATCAGCATACAACTCATTTACGTATTTAGTGATAGCATAAGGTGACAATGGGTTACCAATAATATTCTCAACTTTTGGCATTGTTTTTGAATCTCCATATGTTGAAGAGCTTGCTGCATATACAAATCTTTTCACTCTATTATCTCTTGACGCTACCAGCATATTTAAAAAACCATTCACATTCACATCATTGGATAAGATTGGATCTTTAATAGATCTTGGAACTGACCCTAATGCAGCTTGATGCAAAACATAATCAACACCTTGGGTTGCTTTTAGACAATCCTCTAGTTTTCTAATATCCCCTTCGATTAGCGTAAAATTAAAATCTTTTAAAAGCGCCTCTAAATTTTCTCTTTTACCGGTAGCAAAATTATCAAGACAAACTACTTTGTTTCCTTTTTCAAGTAAAGCCTCGCATAAATTTGACCCAATAAAACCTGCACCTCCAGTAACTAGAATCTTTTTATTACTTAATTCAATATTCATTAACTCTTTTATTTTTTTTCTACTACCACTGGTAGTCTGTAAATTTTAATAATCTATTGTTAAAAAAAACTATTTCAATATTCAATAATCATATTTAATTTTATCGTTAATCATATAAACTAATACTAGAGCTTATAGGTAAAATATATTTACTTATAATTTCATATATTCTATTTTTTCAATAGCTCCGCAATTATATATCACTATATAAATTTATTTTATAACTATCCGCAGAGATTTATACTACCTCTCGTATCAATTTTAGAGTAACATTTGAACTTTTTAAATGAGTCCAAATAAAATTCATACTAACTTTATTTACTATTACATTTACTCCAAGATCCTCTAAAAATAACAAATCTCCCATTTTAATCTCTTTATGTTTACTTATCCAAATTTTATCTCCTAAGCTTTTTTTCAAATCTATAAGCTCATCGTTCTTAACTGTTACTGGGACTTTATTTTCATAAAACCATCCTTTAATAGAACTTGAACAAAACACATTATTTTTTTCAGATAAACTTGTTTGAATAAATATAATACCAGGAATAGCAGGAAGCTCAATTGTTTTTATTCGATCACTCCATTTTCTTTTAACCTTAATCGTTGGGTTATAAATCTTGAAGTTTTGGCTTTCAAGAAGTTTAGCAACTTTATTTTCATGCCTAGATTTTACCCTTAAAACAAACCATCTAATATTATGATAAGAATTACTTGGACTCATAAATTAATAATTTTGATTCAAATGGATCTATTTCTTTACATAAAGTAATTTTTCTATTTATTTTCTCTTCAGTTTTTTTTATTACATTATTTATATAATTAGCATCAGTAATATTACCTTCTATATAAATATTAATTTTACCTGAATCTATCCCATTAGCATAATCACCAACTAAATATACTTTTTTAAG
>CEUR01030112.1_pt1 | contig 9857 bp, 10 predicted proteins | sample 356411 | NCBI WGS metagenome assembly CEUR01 (sample SAMEA2622715, study PRJEB7988) | marine metagenome | biome: marine biome (ENVO:00000447); feature: surface water layer (ENVO:00002042); material: "saline water (ENVO:00002010), including plankton (ENVO:xxxxxxxx)" | depth 5 m
TTAAATTGCGATATTTATCTATACAGCACATACAAAACGTACGGCCCCCATTTGGGACTGATGTACACATCCGAGAACATTTCTCACAAAGTAACCAATCAAGGCCATTTTTTTAATGCAGACAAGCCTACCTACCGATTAACTCCTGCGGGGCCTGATCATGCCTCGGTAGCAGCTTGCGCGGGGATGGTTGACTATTACGAAGATGTATATCATCACCACTTTCAGTCGGGCTCGGCAAATTTGAGAGGACGTCTTGAAAAGGTTTTTCAACTGTTCGGAGAACACGAGGAAAAGCTCATGGAGCCTCTCATTAAATATATTTTGTCCAGAGAAGATTTTCGACTTATTGGAACGGACTCAACGAACCGAGCCGAAAGAGCTCCAACAGTAGCATTTCATTCATACACAAAATCAAGCGAAGCAATTTATAACTCCCTAATCGACGCTAAAGTCTCTTGCGGCCATGGGAATTTTTATGCTCATCGTTTGACTGAAGCGGTTGGTTTAAACCCAGAGGATGGAGTGGTTCGTCTATCCATGGTTCACTACAACACGGTGGAAGAAGTCGGTCGAGCTATTGAGGTTCTTCAAGCAATAAATTGAGGATCGGCTCGCTCATGCTTAATGAGATACTCTTTTATATATAGGAGGTCGGACCCTCCAGCGTAACCTCTCAATTTACCGTCTGAACCTAGGACGCGATGACAGGGCAGAATTATTGGTAGCGGGTTCAGTGCGTTTGCGGACCCTACTGCTCGTGCTCCATTTGGGACCCCAACGACTTTTGCTTGCTGTCCATATGTTGCTGTTTCTCCATATTTAATAGTGCACAACGCCTTCCATGCTTTGACCTGGAATGACGTGCCTTCTGGCTCCAAAGGTAGTGAGAATACCTTCCTCTTTCCTATGAAGTACTCTTCTAATTGTTCGGCACACTGGACCAAAATTGGTATTTCCTTTGATTCTAAATCGTGACTTAATCTGGAACTAAGGGATTGCGTTGGAAGAATAATCTGTTTCAGATTTGCTTCCGTACTGATGAAACGAAGACTTCCTATAGGACTGGAAAACTTGGTTGTGAACAACATAATGGGTCTTTTAACTTTTTCGCATAGGATATGCGTTAATGTCACTAAATTGCAATTGTGAGGGATTATGAGCTGCTACAGGGGTAATATATGACTACAAATTCACTATTTGATAATCGAGTAAGTAAGGATCTTGGGGTTTCAATCCCGATTCTTCAAGCTCCGATGGGATGGATTGCTCGATCACAATTAGCATCAGCGGTTTCGAGATCTGGCGCATGTGGAATTATTGAAACGTCTTCGGGAGAACTAGATGTAGTTAAAGAAGAAATGCGGATTATGAAACAGCTCGGCTTGCCTTTTGGTGTCAACATTGCGCAAGCCTTTGTTCGAGATCCATCAATTGCTGAATTCGTAATTGACCAAGGAGTTAAATTCGTGACGACATCAGCGGGTTCGCCAACCAAATATACCGGAGTTCTGAAGGGTGCCGGACTGACGGTTTACCATGTCGTCCCAACGCTCCATGCAGCATTGAAAGCAGTCGAAGCAGGTGTAGATGGGTTAGTTGTTGAGGGTGGCGAAGGAGGAGGTTTTAAAAGCCCTACTCCTGTGTCAACAATGGTGCTGTTACCGCTCATTCGTGACCATGTGGATGTACCTATTATTGCTGCGGGTGGAATAAATGATGGTAGAACAATGGCTGCAGCGTTTGCTTTAGGTGCTGAAGGAGTTCAGATGGGTACGCAAATGTTGTCGTGTGCAGAATCTCCAGTTCACATGAATTGGAAAGAAGCTATCGTCAAAGCACGAGAAACAGACACTGTTTTTCTTAACCAAAGGCACTCCCCTGCTCTTCGGGCTCTTCGAACCGACCGTTCTGAGCGACTGGCTGACATGGAGGAAAATATTTTTGGGGAATTCGGTGACCCACAGAAGCTATATTTTGGTGGAGATATGAATGCTGCTGTGGCTTTAAGTGGTCAAGTGGCTGGGAGAATTGAACAGATTCGACCGATTGCAGAAATTATTGGTGAAGCTGTTAAAGAATTTAGCCGAACCATTGACCGCTTGAGCAACGGTTAGTGGGTCTTAATAAATTTAGATTGATACTTCTTCTTTTGCCGGTTCAACAGATACGGGTATGGCGCTTTGAATAGCCTGTCCTGTGATGGTGTCAAAACCATTCTCGACATCTATTAGTCGATTTGTTGGGGAACCTATGTCCCTAACTTTTTCGTCGGATGATGATGCTGCACCCCAAGAGTGAGCCATAGATACCACGCCTCGCCTGATATCGTCTGAGGATTTAGCCACCCCTATCAAAGATGCTCTTGGGGATGTAATCTGTACGAGTTCCTCATCTGTAACTTCTAGATCAATCATGTCCTGAGGGTTCATGTAGGCGTAGTTCGTAGGAGTTTTTTTATTGAGCTTACTTAATTCACCTCCTAAAGAATTTAGGTGAGTCTTCAGTCGCCTGCTTACTAAGCGAAAAGTGTGGACTTTAGGGTCGAAACCATCCATACGCTCCGCAGATGTTTGCTGTAAAAGAATTTCTTGAAGTTCGGCTAAATGATCATCAAGTGCCAAGTGAAACTTCCCACTAGAATGAGGGTCAGATTCTTCAATTTTCTGCTTCAGGTATTCAAGAGTCTGACCGCTTTTATTGCGAATCTCATCAAAAGGGACAAGCGAATGCGCGTAAATTAACTCCAGTACATCATCGTCAGTTGGGCGCTCCCCACTTGGTATTTCACCTCCGGGCAGTTGAATTTTCACATTCAGTCGTTGAGCAATCTCCCAGTAGAATTCCCAGTCATTTAGCAGGTCCCCTTCAGGGTTTTCAATGACTGCAGATGTGTAGCAGGCATACGGAGCACGAAACCATCGATCCATAAACGGTGGCACATCGGACCGCTCAAGGCTTAAACGAGGCGGGAGGATGTAGTCAGCAAATTGAGCAGTCTGGGTCATTCGGTGATCTATAGCAACTAAGAGTTCAAGAGATTCCATGGCCTCAAGACTTCTCTCTTGGTCGGGCCAAGCGGCTACTGGGTTTCCACCATTTGAGATTAGGGCCCGAATCTGACCTTCGCCTGGCTCAATTATTTCTTGAGCCAATGTCGTGCAAGGCATTTCCCCGCCGTATCCTCGGAGTCCCCGGAATCTACTCTTCGGACCTGAGAGTGGATTGAAAGGACCCAACACTTGAGCTCGTTTTGGGGTATTGGGCTGAAGAAGACTTCTACTTTCGGCAATTTGCCCCGCTCTTAACCAGCGTCCACAAATAACATTCAGGCATATTACCAAATGCTCCATGAGGCTTGGATAGGGAGACATTGACGGCCCAGTCCCAGTTCCAGCTGTTCCGGTCGGACCCTTCGCAAATAGTTTCGCTGCTGCCAGAATATCCTCTTTCCTCACACCGCACCGGTTAGCTGCGAAGTCAGCCGTGAAATCTTTCGTTGCATCAGCAAGACGTTCCAGGTGCGTAGCTTCAATCCATTCTTCACAAAATTCATGGTCATGAAGATCTTCAGAAAGGATGATATTTATGAAGGCAGCAAGAAGAGTGGGATCTTCACCAGGCCGTATCTGAAGGTGGATATCTGCCTGAGTTGCCAGTTCTGTTCGTCGTGGATCAATAACAATTAATTTGAGACCTTCTTCTTTTCTATTACGTAAAGTAGTGAAAGGATTGGTGCCCTGTAATCCCCCGAACGGCGCAAAACTAGAGACCATTGGGTTGTAGCCGATAGCTAGTAAGACATCTATCTCAGAAAAGTTTTGTGGTCCTGCTTCCCAAACACCTACCCGCATGGCAGCCGTTCGTTTCATTGGCTGGTCAATAGTGACCGACGTGTAGTAGCTAATTGAGCCTATTGCTTTATGGAAAGCTCTAGCCACCGGATCGGATGGAGCGTTTTGATACCCGCCTGTCCCTGTGTAAGTAGCTATCGATCCGGGGCCATGATGATCAATAATTGATTCCATCTTTTCGGCTATCTCATCTAGAGCTTGCTGCGACGTAATTTCTTCATAATGCCCATCCGGCATTTTCTTTAACGGGTACCGGATTCGACTGGGGCTATGAATCTGCTCGGGTATTTGGCGCCCCTTCACACAGGTGTAACCTTCAAACAGAGGATCCTCATCAACTCCAAGAATTTTAGTCACTCTTCCGTCGGTGAATTCAACGTCTATGGGGCAAGCCGCATGGCAAATTCTGCAAAAGGATCGTCTGGTTTCATTTCCCATGCCTGTACCCCACTTCAGAAACAGTTATCTACACATCAGCAAGTACTCATCAGCTTAATACAGAATTGCGATATTGAGAGAATCGGTTGATACTGGCTTAAGATTTATGGGGTTCTATGGATTACAAATTTCTTCAAATTGAAATCGCTGGCAATGTTGCAACCGTGACGATTAACAGACCCGAGGTTCTTAACGGCCTTCACCCAGAGGCTCACGCTGAAATGGAGAGAGTCTGGGGAGATTTGGGCAGTAATGACCAGGTTAAGGTTGCTATTTTGACAGGTGCCGGTTCAGCCTTTTCAGCAGGAGGAGATCTGAAAGATATGGAAAGGCGACTGAAGAGGGATCCGTCTGGCGGATCGGGTATCTCTGCCGCTTCAGCACGGCGGATAGTTTATAATCTTCTTGATTTTGAGAAGCCCCTGATCGGGGCTGTCAATGGGCATGCTATTGGTTTAGGAGCGACCTTGGCTTTACTAACTGATATTGTAATTTCCTCTAAAGAGGCAAAATGGGGAGACCCGCACATTAATATCGGACTAGTTCCGGGGGATGGGGGTCTCGCCATATGGACCGTGCTCATTGGCCCTAATAAAGCAAAGGAGATGATGATGCTTGGCTCAACTATCTCCGCTGAGTTCGCTGATCAACTTGGTTTAATAAATCATGTAGTCGATGACGGTCAGGTTATGGCCACTGCTTCAGAGATAGCGCTTCAACTTTGCGATGGCCCTCAAACAGCTTTAAGAGGCACGAAAATTTCAATTAACAACTGGCTTAAATCTCAGTTTGCATCACTATTTGAAGTAAGCCTGGCCGCAGAATTGGAATCTATCAGGCATGCCGATTTTAGTGAAGGCGTCAATGCTGCTTTAGAAAAGAGAAAACCAAGATTCAACTAGTTGATACTCAGGGGTTACTTTTCTTTTGTGTTCGGTTTCTGCTTGTCGGTAAAGGAAGCTACGCCTTCTTTATGAGCCTCGGACCGAAAACATTCGAGCAACGCTTTACGACTTGCAATCTGATGGTCAGCAACATTCTTAGTGAGACCAGAGTAAAGCAGTTCCTTCGTCAGACGATGTGAAGAATCTGAGCCTCGCAAAAAAGTTTTGGCTTCCTCTATCGCAGATTGCATAAGGTTTTCAGGCTCAACAATCTGGGTGACGTACCCTATTTCATATGCTCGTTGCGCATCAAGCCACTCTCCTGAATAAAGCAACCGAAGAGCCTGTTGAATCCCAATTTGTCTGGGAAGCAACCAAGTGCCAGCTCCGGTATCAGCAATGAGTCCCCTGTGTGAAAAGTTCCAGCTAAATCGGCTATTTCGCGATGCTATCCTGATATCGCAATGACTGGTCCACTCTGCGCCCATGCCCACAGCGGGACCATTTACTGCAGCGATGACAGGGACTGGGCATGCGGTGATATTCCATAATCCGTTCTCATTGTGAGTTGGGACTTTGATGCCTCTTTCTTCAGGAGGTATATCTGATAAGAAATTTAGGTCTATCCCAGCGCAAAATGAGTCTTCAGCACCTGTCAAAATGACAACTCTTGCTTCATTTCCAGCGACAGTGAGGTGGTGATACATTTGCTCTATCATGGGATAGGTCATAGCATTTTTCCGGCTTGGATTGTTAATTGTGATAAAGGCTATTCCATCATCGTCGCATACGTAATCTGTTGAACCCATGCATTTACTCTAGACCAGTTTCTTAGCTGTCATTTAGGAGTATGCACTTATTACCCGCCTGCTCCTGCTAAACCATGACCATGGCGATTACTCCAATAGTTGGAACCTTGGCTTACATTCTTGATCAAGAAAGCGACAGAGTTCTTCTCATCCGTCGAGACTCAAGACCAGATGATGACCATTTTGGCAAGATAAACGGTTTAGGAGGCAAGGTAGAAAAGAATGAAAATATCTTAAGCGGTATCGAAAGAGAAATTGTAGAGGAAGCTGGAATCACGATTACCGAATACGCACTCCGAGGAGTAATTACGTGGACAGATTTCGGACCGAAACGTGAAGACTGGTTGGGGTTCATTTTTCTCGTTACGGGATGGAAGGGGTCTCCCAAATCTTTCAACGATGAGGGGTCGTTGGAGTGGATTCCTCGACAGCAACTTTTAGACGCTTGTAACAATGACTCGCTTACCCAGGAAAAGTCCAAGCTTCCTCTTTGGGAAGGGGATAAGTATTTCATTCCTATGATTTTTGACTCCGACCCACGTGTATTCTATGGATCTATGCCGTATGACGGAGAAATATTTAAGGCCTGGGATTATAAACGGCTCTGATTAGATAATTCTTCCTTTAGCGACGCTAAGAGAGATAATACTGCAGGACTTTGCGCTGCATTCTTTCGCGAAGCGACAATCAAGTTCCTCGTACTAAGAATCGAGCTAGGAGTTAATGGCCTTGGGCCGTCTTCTGCTTGAACATTTGGAAGGACGGTCCACCCAATACCCAAATTAACCATTTCTTTGAGAACCTCAGGTTGTGGTGAATCAGCTACGACTTTGACAGAGGATCCTCGTTCCTTGAGCGCTGCAGAGATTATCTTGCGCGTATTTGAGCTTTCAGGAAAGAGAACCCACGGACCCCATTTATTTGGTGGACCCAACGGTCCTCCTCCGGGTTTGTAGATAGACAGAGTTTCTGTCAAAAGAGGTTCAATTTGAATACCTTTGATTTCATATTCAGGTTCAATGCACACTACGAGGTCCAGCTGCCCCCTTTGTAGCGCATCAATTAAAGGACGAGAGGGACTGACGTTCAAGTGAAAGTTAAGTGATGGATGCTCGGTTCTAAAATCTTTCAAAACGCTCTGGAAATAGTTCACCGCTGCTATGTCAATCATCCCTACCCGGATAGTACCTTCGTGGGCATTCCTCATTCGGTCTGACCATTTAGCTAAGTCACTTGTTAATGAAATGACCTGCCGGGCATGATCCAAGAGAATTTCGGCGTTTGGGTGGAGTATTCGCCTTCGGCCGACTCGGTCGAATAATGATACTCCTACTCTTCGTTCTAATTCTGCGAGTCCTTGCGAAAGTGCTGAGGGTGTAACTCCGACGGCATCAGATGCATCAGCCCAGGTATTTTCTTCGGCCACAGCTATCAAATACTCTAGCTGTCTTATTGAGAGGTCCGGTAAGCTGAGCATACTCTTACAATATAGTTTAGTTTTACTTAACAATACCCGTTTAATGTTTATTATTGCTAATATCAGTTCATGACTTCAAGAAACATAAAATCATCTCAAGGTAAACTAGGCATCCTCACCCCAGGTATGGGAGCGGTCGCTTCAACTTTCATAGCAGGCGTTCTTGCTGCAAGGAAAGGATTAAAGCCACCTATTGGATCTATAAGCCAAATGGCCCATATTCGCCTTGGAACAAAAGAAGAAGGACGAAACCCATTGATCAAGGATTTTGTACCTTTAGCAGAATTAGATGATCTTGTTTTCGGCGGCTGGGATCCGATTTCCCCCAACGTGCTTGAAGCAGCCCGAACTGCCGGTGTCCTCGAAGGCGATGACCTCTCTGAAATTTCAAGCGACTTAGAATCCATTATTCCGATGGAAGCCGTTTTTGACAAAAAATGGGTTTCACGTTTAGACGGTGTCCGCGTAAAAAATATTGAGAGCAAATGGGATCAGGCAGAGGCTCTGATACAAGACATAGCGAATTTCAAGGAAGAAAACGATTGTGACCGCCTCGTAATGGTTTGGTGCGGTTCAACGGAAGCCTTTCAAGAACCCAGCGAAGTTCACGCTTCTGTTGCGGCGTTTGAAGAAGGATTAAGGAATAACGATCCAAATATTTCACCAAGCCAAATATACGCATACGCCGCTCTGCAGAGTGACGTTCCATTTGCAAATGGGGCACCTAATTTAAGTTGCGATCTAGACTGCATCGTTGAACTCTCGAAATCTCGGGGTGTTCCGATAGCGGGGAAGGATTTCAAAACCGGTCAGACGCTAATGAAGACTCTTCTGGCACCGGGATTCAAAGCTCGAATGCTTGGGCTGGAAGGCTGGTATTCGACAAACATTCTTGGAAATAGGGATGGAGAAGTACTTGATGCTCCAGAGAACTTCAAATCCAAAGAGGTTTCCAAATTGGGAGTTCTGGATACTATCCTGCAACCTGAACTTTACCCCGACCTATATGGGGATATCCATCACGTTGTAAGAATCAACTATTACCCACCTCGGGGTGACAACAAAGAGGGTTGGGACAACATTGATATTTTCGGCTGGTTGGGATACCCGATGCAAATTAAGGTTGACTTCCTGTGCCGAGACTCTATTCTTGCCGCTCCAATTGTCCTTGATTTAGCATTGTTTATGGATTTAGCCCATCGGGCCGGTGAGTCCGGAGTCCAAGAATGGTTAAGTTTCTATCTCAAAGCCCCGCAGTCCTCAACAGACAGCGGACCTGAGCATGATTTGTTCATCCAACAAACAAAATTAAAAAATACTCTTCGTGAATGGATGGGCGAAGAACCCGTTACGCATAGTGAAGCTGGCTAAAGGTACATCAGACTTCAAGAAATTGAACCGCCAGCTTTAACCCAGTTAGAAACAACACTTTCAGCTTCCTGTGGATTGTAGACGTCCTCTTCATAGCTCCATTCGCCATTGCCCGCATAATGCAGGATGACATGGACATTAAAGGAATAATCTACGCCACTTCCAGTGGGGTCCGGAAGACAATTTGGTATTAACGCTATAACACGATTTCCATCGATAATGTAATGGTCCACAGGGAAAGTCATTTGTGGGAAAGGGCCCATCGTTGAAGTAATCCACTCCTTAATTGCTGCCCTTCCATAGAATTTGCCGTAATGATGCTCAAAATATCTTGCATCTTCCGTAAATTGATCTGCCCATGGAGACCAGTCCCCTGTCTGAACAGCAGTTTCTCCCCTACGAACATATTTCCTGAATTCTTCCTCTACTTCTTCTCTTGGAACGACAATGGCAGGGACTTCTGGCGCCCAATCCTCAATTCCGCGTAGCGTGTTATCCGTCGGAGTATCTATTCGACCACCGTCGTTAAACCATTCTTGCCATACACGTTCTGCATCTGCTGGGTTATAGAAATCCTCTTCGTAATCCCATAGTCCATTCCCTGCGTAGCGTAAATAGGTTGTGTTAGGAAAACCATAGCGCTTTCCTTTACCAGTAGGATCTGGCAGGTTATTCCAAATATACAGAGCCACCTTGTCTTCCTCAATTGCCCACCATTCCATCCACATAGAGATGTTGGGGTACTGCTCCATGGTAGAAACAATCCATTGAGAGATTTGTTCTCTACCCCTAAATTCCCCTAGGAAGTGCTCTACATAGTTGGCTTCAAGAGTGAATAGAGAAGCCCAAGATTCCCAATCATGGTCGATAACGCCGCGTTTTCTATATTCATCAAACGCAATGGCAACTTCATCGTTATTGAACCCATTCATGAATTACTCTCGCTTTCCCAATATCAGTAAGATTTTCACAACGGCGACAAAAACTCAAGATTGGTATCTGTTGTTTCGGCAAAGACTGAAAA
>CEUR01018478.1_pt1 | contig 9852 bp, 10 predicted proteins | sample 356411 | NCBI WGS metagenome assembly CEUR01 (sample SAMEA2622715, study PRJEB7988) | marine metagenome | biome: marine biome (ENVO:00000447); feature: surface water layer (ENVO:00002042); material: "saline water (ENVO:00002010), including plankton (ENVO:xxxxxxxx)" | depth 5 m
AAAAGAACGTTTCAACCCAGCAATATTAAGAGAAAAAGGACGCACGGTTTTAGAGCAAGGATGAAGACTGCTGCGGGTCGTGCAGTACTCTCAGCCCGAAGGTCAAAAGGAAGAGCGGTCCTCTGTCCATAGTTGTACACTTTTAAAAAAGACGTAATTACAATCTCAAAAAATACATTAACGTATTTTTCCACTAAAGATGATCTGAAATCAAACCATTTAAAACTACGCTACAATCAAAGTAAAAATCATCGCTTAGGCATTATTATTCCAAAGAAAATAATACCTCTGTCTGTAACCAGGAACGCTCTGCGGAGAAAAATTAGGGGGCTTTTTAGAGACAAAAAAACTTCTGATTATTCTTATGAGATTTTACTTACAATATCAATGAAAATTCAGGCTGAAAAAAAAACTATAAATGATATTCTTATGCGTGAATGGACATCTTTACTAAACCAATTGCTTTAATCTTCATTGGATTTATAAAATTATACCAAATATTTGTGTCTCCATTGCTCGGAGCATCTTGTAGACATCGACCAACATGCTCGCAGTATTGTGTTGAGTCAATAACGACACATGGATTATTTTGGGGACTAATATATGGTGTAAAAAGGGTTTTCAGGTGTAGACCAGGTGGGACATCTGGCTTCGATCCTGTCCCAACGAGGAAAAAATGAACAGATTATTTTTGTATAGCGGATTCTTGTTTATATTAATTCTAATATTTGATGCATATGACAGAGATTACAACCAGCCTCAGATAGAAAATTCTAGATCTGATAACAGTCAGAGCTTTAATCAGAATGCTAAGCAACCCCCTAAGGGCGCTGTTCAAAATAAAATATCTGTAGAGGATGAGCAGATAAGACAAGAGGATATCAGGTCAATCGAACATCAGAAATTATTAATTAGGTACAACACAAAGTCAGGTGATTTGTTGTTCTCCAAATTAAAAGACTATCCGCTCAACCTAGGTTCAGATGAGAATGTCGTAATACTTGATTATGAAAGTAAACGATACACCGCAGCATCTAAGATACAAATAAAAGACCAAAGCATAGCAGCCATCTATAATCCAACAGAGGGTTCGACTGATAGCATAAAACTGTTATCAACCAACCTCCCAGAAATATTGCTTGAAAAAGAAATCAAGCTTGTAAATGATAGCCATCAAATTGTTGTTTCAAATAGCATCACAAATAACGGAAATGATGACATATACGTAAGGAATTATGAGATTATTTCAAGAGACGGGAACAGTAGTGCAAGTCTAATGTTACCTACTTATACGGGAAGTGCGTACTACGACAGTGATGATAAATTCTCCAAAATTTCCTTTGATGATATGCTGGAGAATGAACAGACGATAAATGCACAAGACAGCTGGATAAGTATGATCGAGCATTACTTTTTCTCTGCATGGCTTCCAACAACATCAACAACAAAAACAATTTATACAAATCATGAGAGCGGTATTTTCACCATCGGAAGCTCAACACCTTACCAACTCATTAGACCAGGGCAAAAGTATGATTATAAATCAGTCATGTTTGTTGGGCCCAAACTTCAATCAGAAATTTCTAGCCTAGCAAATGGCTTGGATTTAACAGTAGACTATGGAGTCTTAACATTTCTCTCAGCCCCACTTTTTTGGGTTCTAGATTTAATCTATGCCGGCTTTGGTAATTGGGGAGTCTCTATTATTATTCTAACAATCTTAATTAAAGCATTATTTTTTAAATTATCTGAGACAAGCTACAGGTCTATGGCTCAGATGAAAAAACTTAATCCTAGAATGCAAGCGCTTAAAGAAAGATATGCAGAGGATAAGAAAAAGTTCAGTGAGGCATTGATGAGGATGTATAAGGAGGAAAAAGTAAACCCGTTGGGTGGATGCCTTCCTATACTAATACAAATACCAGTTTTTATAGCTCTCTATTGGGTACTTGTGGAAAGTGTCGAGATGAGACAAGCGCCTTTTGTAGGATGGATCAACGACTTAGCCTCAGCGGACCCTTATTTTATACTTCCAATAGCTATGGGTATTTCAATGTACATCCAACAAAAATTAAACCCTGCGCCCACAGATGCCACCCAACAAAAAATATTTTTGTTCTTACCATTTATATTCACAGCACTGTTTGCAACATTCCCATCCGGCCTTGTTTTATATTGGCTGACAAATAACGTACTTTCTATCGCGCAACAGTATGTCATCAACAAGAGAATAGTTGGTTAAAAAATGAGTACTAATGCAATATGCGCTATTGCAACAGCAAAAGGTAGTTCAGCATTAGGAATTATTAGAGTTAGTGGTAACGACCTTGTATCTATGCTCGAGCATCTTTTTACAAAAAAGCTCTATGATAGGAAAGCAACTCTAACTGATATTAAAAAAGGTGACATACTATTCGATAACTGTATAGTAATTTTATATTGCGCGCCTAAGTCGTATACAGGAGAAGATGTCATAGAGATTATCACTCATGGTAACCCTGTAATAATGAACTCTATCATAGACTTACTATGTAGTTCGGGGGTAGCACATGCAGCCCCAGGTGAATTTACAGAAAGAGCATTTCTAAATAGCAAAATTACTCTTGAGAAAGCAGAAGCAACTGCAGATTTGATTGCGGCCTCAGATATCCAGGCGGTAAGAGCTGCACAAAACTCACTCACAGGTAAATTTTTTGTTGATATAAGCAAAATATCATCATCTATTGTCGCTCTTAGGGCAGAGCTTGAAAGCATAATTAATTTCCCTGAGGATGAGGATGCGCCCGATCTTAACAACAAAAGAATTAGGGATCAAATTAACAATGTCAATAATAAGCTCGAGAGAGTCATTATTAACTCTAAAGAGGGCAGAAAATTAAATGACAAAAGAGTTTATGCCTTTATAGGCAGACCTAATTCTGGGAAATCATCAATTATAAATTGCTTACTTAACGAAGATGCGTCTATTGTAACAAGCAATGAGGGAACAACTCGAGATTGTATTGAGTATGAATTAAATATAAATAATAAAATCGTAAGTGTAATTGATACTGCAGGGATAAGATTTACTCAAGATGAAGCGGAGATAGAAGGAATTGAGAGATCTTTGAAAACGATCCAAAAGGCTCATAAAATATTTTACGTAGTTGATCAATCGAAAGGACTAAATGATGACGATCACAATATTTTAAAAAGTAACAATATTAATAATTACCATATTGTATTTAATAAAATTGACCTTGGTGGCACAAAAGCTAAAGTTTTAAAAAAATCACCACCTGAGATATATATATCTGCGATCAAACGCGAGGGCTTAGACTTAATCAAATCTACGATTGAGGAGGATTTTGTCAAAGTCGATATGTCCCAAGATATTTATCTAGCTAGATCTAGGCATATCAATCATTTAGTGGATGCGCAAGAGAACGTTTACCGTTGCCTTGAGCACCTGTCCAAACAAAGATATGACATTTTAGCGGAGGACATGAGACTAGCTCATCTAGCTTTATCCTCTATTTTAGGGCAAAATCCATCTGAAGAACTGTTAGAAGAAATATTTACCAGTTTTTGTATAGGCAAATGAATAATTTTGATGTGATAGTAGTCGGTGGGGGTCATGCAGGGTGTGAAGCAGCTCATGCTAGTGCACGCCTTGGTTCAAATACACTTCTCATAACCATGAAGCTAGACGGCATTGGACAGATGAGTTGTAACCCAGCAATTGGTGGGATAGGAAAATCTCACCTTGCTCGCGAGGTAGATGCGCTTGATGGATTGATGTGTAAAGCCGCTGATAATGCCTCTCTTCAGTCAAGAGTACTTAATTCAAGTAAAGGCGCAGCTGTTAGAGCAACTAGAATCCAAACCTGCAGAGATGAATACAAAAAATATATTCAAAGAGAAATAATCAGCCATAAAAATATAACAGTTTTGCAATCTACAGTTAAATCCATTTGTTTCTCTAAAAAGAGGGCTAACGGAGTGATCATAGATACAGGAGAAACTATAGAGGCTAAATGCATAGTGCTCACAGCTGGGACATTCCTAGATGGTGTTATACACATGGGCGATAAAACATTTTCTGCGGGCAGAGCTGGCGATAAGGCCTCTATTGATTTAGAGAAATATTTTAAAGATGCCGGCTTTGATATTGAGAGGTTAAAAACCGGAACTCCACCACGAATCAAGACAGAGTCTGTAGAAATCGATAAACTTGAAAGGCAAGACAGTGACTCGCCACTTCCTATGTTGTCATATTTAAATGACCACTATGATTGTGTCCCAAACCATATTATAAAAATACCTTGCTACATAACACACACCAACACTCACACCCATGAGATCATAGCAAGTAATAAAGGTAAATCTCCGTTATTCAATGGAAAGATAACATCTATAGGTCCAAGGTATTGTCCTTCAATCGAAGATAAAGTTTATCGGTTCTCTAATAAAGAAAGCCACCAGATTTTTCTTGAGCCAGAAACATCAGATAACTTAGAGATATATCCAAATGGACTCTCAACAAGTTTACCTCTAGAGACGCAGAGAGATTTTTTACGAACCATAGTCGGTCTTGAGGATTGCGTTATCACTCAGCCAGGGTACGCCATCGAGTATAGCTACTTTGACCCAAGGGGCTTGAGGTCAAGTTTGGAGACAAAAAACATTGAGAACCTTTTCTTCGGAGGGCAGATTAATGGAACCACAGGCTATGAAGAGGCAGCTGCTCAAGGAGTGATTGCCGGGATAAATGCTGCGAGGAAGTCTCAACAGAAGCCAAGCTGGACACCCCAAAGACATGAGTCATATATTGGCGTATTGATAGACGACTTAATTACACAGGGTGTAACAGAACCATACAGGATGTTTACAAGTAGAGCAGAGTATCGCTTAAGGCTTAGAGACGATAATGCAGATGTACGCCTTACCCAGAAAGGTTATGAAATAGGTGTAGTTGGTGAAGAAAGATATAAATCTTTTTGTAAGAAAGTTGACAGGATAAATTCAGAAAGGTCACGGCTTGATGCTTTAAAAATAGAAGTTGAATCTGAAGACCACAAACTGCTTAAAAAAAAGTACGATCTCAACTTAACAGAGAATAAATCATATGCATCATTACTAAAAACATCAAAAGTACAATACTCAGATTTAATGGAATTATCTAACTTTGGCATAACCGCAAATGCATCAGTTGGCCATCTTGTTGCATCAGATATAAGATATGAAGGTTACGTCGCCAAACAAGAAAAAGAAATTGAACAACTTAAAGCCAGCTATAATGTGCACATACCTGATGGCATTGACTTCAAAAATGTTCAAGGTCTATCGAATGAAGCAATTGAAAGACTAGATCAGGCGCGTCCTGAAACTATTGGTCAAGCATCACGTATTCCTGGAATCACAAGTCCGTCCATATCACTTATCAAAATACACCTTAAGAAAAACAACGCCATCTAACATGACAAGAAAAGTTTCTGTCATTTTAGATGAGGTATTTCCAAAAATTCCACATGATAAACGACTAGTAATTGAAAATTATCTCAGTCTTCTACTTAAATGGCACAACAACAATAATATTATTTCCTCATCAGATACTGAGTATGTAATCAAAAGGGAGATTTATGATTCATACGAATTTTCTAATCTAATAACAGGCAAGACATTCACTGACATTGGAACAGGCGGAGGTATACCCGGAATCATAATTGCTATACTAAATCCAGACAAAGAGATAGTTCTACTTGACAGAAAAAGCACATACATTGATTTCTTAAGAATCGCGCAACATGACCTCGGTCTCAACAATGTAAACATTACTGAACAGGACTTTTTTGTTAATAAATTTCAACTTAATACAGAGACTGTGCTGTTTAAAAACTTTAGTAATAAAAAGATAGCTAAGATGCAGTACGAAAAAAAGTTAATCTACATGATAGACACAGTTAAAAACAGTAAATCCGTCAAAAAAGTATATTTGCTAACCGGTACCCCAGTGTTAGAGTTAAGTGAAGACTTCGTTGAGGATTATAAATTGACCGTGAAAAAGATCTCGTCGCCATTTTTTCCCACATCTAGATATTTTGCAGAGGTCCTTCTGTGAAAATATTATCAATAGTTAACCAGAAAGGCGGCGTAGGCAAGACTACAACGGCTATTAATTTATCTGCATGTCTTTTTAAAATGAAAAGAAAGGTGCTCTTGATTGACCTTGATCCTCAATCCAATGCCACGAGAGGATCTGGCCTAGATGCAGCTTCTTTGAAGTATAATATTAATGACATTCTCCTTGACAGAGCTCACCTTGAAGATGTAATTGTAAATTCTCAGTATGATGGATATGATATCTTACCCTCGACACCAGATCTTACAGAAAGTGAGGTTTCACTTGTAGCTAGAGAGGAACGTGAGTATATACTTAAAAATAAATTAGCATCTGTGTCAAAGAATTATGACTATATCTTAATGGACTGCCCACCATCACTCAACATACTAACTGTTAATTCGTTAGTGTCAGCCACTGGCGTCGTGATCCCTGTTCAATGCGAGTTTTTCGCACTACAAGGTTTGAGTGAACTAATAAATACTATTACACAGATTCAAGTTACATCTAACGCAAAACTCAGAATAGAGGGAATAGTTAGAACTATGTTTGACTCTAGGAACAACTTATCAAACGATGTGAGTGATCAGCTTAAAGAATATTTTCCAAATGAGTTATACAAGACAAAGATCCCGAGAAACATAAGAGTTGCCGAGGCTCCTAGCCATGGAAAATCGATACTAGAATACGATGGCCTATCAAAAGGCTCTTTATCGTATTATTCACTTGCGGGCGAAATCATAAAAGACGAATAGACAGTTATGTACAAAAAAGATTAGTAAGGTTATATTTGACATATGACTAAACGCAAGGCTTTAGGCTCTGGGCTAGATTCGCTTCTTAGCGGCACTCGTAACGTTGCTCAGCAAGATTATAATAAACAAACAGCCTCTTCATCATCCTTACCTATTCATAAAATTGTAAGAAATAGACACCAACCCAGGAAAATCTTCAAGGACGATGAAATAAAACAACTTGCAGAGTCAATCCGTGAGAATGGCCAGATAGCTCCAATAGTTGTTAGAGAAATTGGTGACAAGTATGAGCTGATAGTTGGGGAAAGAAGATGGAGAGCCCTACAATTATTAAAAAAAGACTCTATTCAGGCTGTAGTCATTGAAGCCGATGAAAAAACTTCAGCAGTTTTATCGATAGTTGAAAATGTACAAAGAGAGGACTTAAATGCTATGGAAGAGGCAGAATCTTTAGAGCGTTTGGTAAATGAGTTTGATATGAGTCATGACGATGTTGCAAAATACATCAGTAAATCCAGAACACATGTCACGAATTTAATAAGACTGAATGATCTAACGGATTACGGTAAAGAGCAGCTAAGATTGGGAACAATTACTATGGGTCATGCTAGAGCGGTATTAACACTATCTAACGATGAACAATCTAGAATTCTTAGAGATGTTGTGAGGAGAAATTTATCTGTTAGGGCTACCGAAAATCTTGCAAAGCTAAAAAATGTGTCTCAGTCTAGAAATAAAGACCCTGATACTGCTATACTTGAGAGACAGTTGACCGATTCACTTGGGGCCAGGACAACTATTAAAGCTAGTAGAAATGGCGGGGTAATAAATATCAAATACGCTTCGATAGAAGAACTCCAAGGTATCATAGAAAAGATAAGGAAATCTTGAGCTAATTGATCTAAACGTTGAGTTTTTTCTGCATATAAATTGAATCCATTGCCATACTAAACTATACTAAGCGTGACCAAAATATTGGTCATAATTGCTCATGGTGAACATCAAAAGTGAGAAGAGTTATTGCCTTTCAAGGCATAATTGCGTTAGTTACAGCGCTCATATTTATGTATATGGGCTACCAGAAAGTAGAATCATCTCTATTTGGCGGCCTCATATCGATAATGAACACCATGCTTCTTGCTAGGAGTGTTAATCAAGCAGGGGACGCAGCACTTGAGCAAAATGTTAGTGGAGGCACATTAGTTTTATTCAAGAGCCTTCTTATTAGAATAGCTCTTGTGTTGATTGGCTTTTATATAGGCATTGTGACTCTGGGCTTAGATGCCCTGCAGATGTTAGTTGCATTTGCAGTCACACAAATAGGGTACGTCTTTAATAAAAATAAGACGATTTATTAGGTAATAGATGGACAATAAAGCACCAGCAACAGACAATCCGGTTGATTATATTCAGCACCACCTTCAGCCATTAGCTGTAGGAGATGGTTTCTGGAGAATTAACATCGACACTATGTTCTTCAGTATTTTACTGGCCGGATTAGTAATGATAATTGCATATAGGGTTGGTAGGACTGTTACCTCTGGAGCGCCAACAGGAATGCAAAACGTTCTTGAATCCCTGATAGATTTTGTGAATAGTCTTGTAAAAGAGGCATTCCCCAAACCTAATAAGATAGTTGGGCCAATTGGTTTAACAATATTTGTTTGGGTCCTGCTTATGAATGCAATGGATCTAATACCTGTAGATTTACTACCAAAGTTAGCTGATATGATGGGAATACATTATTTAAAAGTTGTACCTACAACGGACCCGCATACAACGTTTGCTATGTCCCTGTGCATTTTTTTACTTTGTATTTATTACAACGTGAAAATAAAAGGTTTCGGGGGTTATATGAAATCATTCATGGTCCACCCTTTTGGTATTTATCTTGCTCCAGTAAATTTCATACTTACGCTAGTAGAAGAATTAGCTAAGCCTTTGAGTTTAGCACTTAGACTTTTTGGGAATATGTTCACAGGGGAATTAGTATTTTTACTGATAGCCTTGTTGCCATGGTACATCATCCCAATACCAGGAAGCTTGTGGGCTATATTTCACATCCTAGTTATTACCTTACAAGCATTTATTTTTATGGTACTTACTATCATGTATATAAGCATGGCATCTGAGGAATCACATTAACAATTACATAGAGGAAAAATAATGGAAACACTATCACCAGACATGATCACTCAAATTTATTCATCTACCAGTTTAGGTGTATCTATAATGTTAGCTGCAGCTGGACTTGGATCAGCTTTAGGCTGGGGTTTGATCTGCATGAAATATATCGAAGGCATAGCTAGACAACCTGAAATGCTACCCGCACTTCGAACTCAAATGTTCATAACAGCTGGGCTTATGGAGTCATTCCCATTCATAGTACTTGCTTTTGCCATGTTCTTTGTGTTTGCTAACCCATTTGTTGGAGCAGCAAAAGCTGCACTTGGTGCATAGGGAGTTATAGTCTTATGAATGTAACGGCAACACTTTTCGGTCAAATGATCACATTTATTGTGTTCGTTTGGTTTATAAAAGCTTATTTGTGGGAACCTTTAACTCAAGCTATGGAGAGCAGAACAAAAAAGATCTCCGAGGGACTGGCTGCTGCAGAACAAGGGCAAAAGAAAATCGAACAGGCTACGATAGAGTTTTCCACGCGTATTGATGAAGCTAAGACACAAGCATCATCTATTATCAATGATGCGGAATCTAAGTCTAAAAATATTGTTGAAGAAGCAAGAGTTGCTGCTAGAGAAGAAGCTCAAAAAATTGCAAAAACATCATCTCAACAGCTAGAACAGGAAGTAAATGCTGCTCGAGAAAAACTCAAATCTGATGTGGCGGCCCTCTCATTGCTGTGTGCGGAAAAAATTATTACTAAGGAAGTTGATAAAAATATGCATGATAAAATTATTGATGAGGTACTTAATAAGTGACCGACAGTGTTACATTTTCTAGACCTTATGCCGAAGCTGCTTATAAAATTGCATC
>CEUR01081877.1_pt1 | contig 9804 bp, 10 predicted proteins | sample 356411 | NCBI WGS metagenome assembly CEUR01 (sample SAMEA2622715, study PRJEB7988) | marine metagenome | biome: marine biome (ENVO:00000447); feature: surface water layer (ENVO:00002042); material: "saline water (ENVO:00002010), including plankton (ENVO:xxxxxxxx)" | depth 5 m
GATAGTATTCCTGGTAATGAAAAAGAAATATGTTGCGAAACAATAACTAATACATGTAATGAAAACACTTTTGCTCGTGATAATGTTGATTGTAATGATAGAAGAAGATTAAAACAGAATCCTGGTCAATGTCCAACATCTGGTTGTTCAGAAGCCCATTGTTGTGAGGATATATCTGGATTATGCAGAGGAAATACAACACAAAGTGATGATTTTGATTGTTCAAGTGAAGGAATGTCTGATAGTATAAATCCAGAACCATGCCCTAGTACTGGTTGTACGAAAGAAGTATGCTGTGTTAATATTAGTGGTTTATGTAGTGGAAATACAAATGAACCAGATTATGTGTGTCCAACAGGTAAAATAAATAATGGGGGTTCTAGAAATAATTGTCAAGGAGATAATTGCGAAAATACATGTTGTGATTTAACTACATGTTATCATGAAAGTATAACATGTCCATCTGATAAAGTGAAAAATAGTAGTGATAGTAATATAACACAAACTATAATTGATGAAAATAAAATAGAAGAGGAATGTTGTATATTAAGGACTTGTGGTAATGATGATTCTTATATTGGGGCATGTTCAGCAGGAGAAAATATATGTAGATATTCTAGATGCGGATCAACCTGTGAAAATGATGAATGTTGTTCTTCTAATACCGAATGTAGTTGTCGATCAGCAGTTATCGATTGTCCAAGTGGAGAAGAATTAAACAGACAAAATACATATAATACTAGCGATAGTATTAGCGATGTAATAAGTGCTTGTTGTATTAATGAAAATTCTATAGTGATTGAAAGTGTACCATTAGATTTCACAACATGTAATACAGGTTATAATACATTATGTCAAACGGGTGATTTTACAAGTATACAAAATCAATTATCAGATGAATTAGGAGGAAATATTGATATTACAGTAGATTGTTCACAAGCAGAAACAGTTTGTAGTGTTGTCCCTTTTACAAATATGGAAGGATTTGGAAATTATTATCTACAACAAAATATGAATAAATTGATAGAAGGTATTGAAAATCAAGAATATACTATACCTATAAATATTACAGTTACACCCGAGGGTTCAGATGTTATTTCAAGATCAGAAATCAACGAAAAATTGCAAAGTGGTATTCGTTTTGATGCTTTACAAGCTAATATAAGAAAAAAATATAATCAAAAGGTAAGAGATGAAGATAGAGAATCAAATATTTATGAAATTATAGCAAAGGGGGCAGGATTAGTATTTGTTGTATTTATTATAATGTATGCTATTTATAAACTAAAAGGTAAAAATAATCCTTTGGAAGATTTATTAAGGTAATTTTAAATATTTATATATTATATAATGAAAATTGGTTTTATAACTGGTAAAGACGATGAAATATCATTACATAAAGAAATAAATAAAATAGTTCCAAAAAAACACTATGAAAATGGTAGTGTACACACAGATATAGCATTAGCATATCTCATTAAACAAAAATTTGTAGGAATAGATATAGATATAATTACACCCAAAGAAATATCAAATCAAAGGTTAAAAAAAAATGATGTAAATTATGTTATTGGTTATGATGTTATTAATGTTATTAATGATGATCCACCCGTAAAAAAGTTTAGTGGTCAAAAAGGTTTGGAAAAATTAGATGCAATTTATAGAAATAAACAAAATAATATTTTCCCATCGTATCCATTTATGTCTTTTTTATGGGATAAAAAAAAATATCTTCAACATTTAGAAAAAAATGGGATACCTATTTCACCGACAATTTTTATTAAAAAAAATATAAATACAAAAACTTTATTAGATAAAATAAAAGTTAAAAATTGGAAAAATTTTATCATAAAGCCTATCGGAGGAACAATAGCCTATGGTTTAGGAATTTTTAATACAAAAGAATGTTCAGAAAATATATTTTTATTAAATGAATATTTTGATGAAGAAAATAAATTTTACGATGAATATTTAGTTCAAGAAAAAATAGATGGATTTACAAAATATGGAGAAATAAAAACTTTTTGGATTGATGGAAAATTATCATATGCTGTAAATACACCAGGAGCAACATCTCCAGGAGAAACTTATGTTGTAAAAAATAAGGTAGAACCTAAGGTTCTTAATCATTGTGAAATGATAGGGAAAAAAATATTTGAAACATTACCAAAAATACATTTTAAAAAGAAAAAAACAATTCCTGTTTTAATAAGAATTGATTTTGCTTGTTGTAAAAATAATAGTAATAAAAAAGCATCAAATTATTTTGTTAATGAAATAGAATCAGATATAGCTGGATTATATATTAATTTTCCTAATATTACTTATCCTGCTATTGAAATATTAGCAAATGCTTATGTTCAGAAAGCATATGAACTAACGGATAAATAATTTATTTTTTTAAACAATAAAATACAATAATTATAATTACTAATATGAAAAATATGTCATTATTATTATTATTCGAAAATCCTTCTGATTTATCATCCTCATCATCTCCTCCAAACCAGGAAAATGGATTGAAAGATGATATTGACCATCCACTTTCTTTATCATCCTCATCCTCATCTTTTAATTCTTGAATATCAGCTTTTGCAGTAGTAAGATCATTCTGAATAGTTGTAACAGTTGTTTGTAAAGTAGCTAAATCACTTTCTAGCCTTGTTACATCTGATTTTAGCGTATTAACATCACTTGTTAAACTTGAATTAGATCCTGATCCTGATCCTGATCCTGATCCTGATCCTGATCCTGATCCTGAAGTAGAATTATTTCCTGAACCAGAACCTGAAGCCGGTGGATCAACTGTACAACATTCATCGGCTGTACAAGGGTCTGCAGCACATGTGACGGATGTTGGATTAGCATGACGATCTTTAGGATGACTTGAGCAATCAAAATCAGTAGTACAATTAACCATTTATATTATAATATATATTATAATTTAATTTTATGAATAATTAATGAATTATCAATTGCATCTTTAAATTTTTTAGCTAATTCATCGTAAATTTCATAATTCGGATAATTTATTAAACATGCTCTTGCTTTACTACATATATCACAATTACATGTGTTCACTTTAATTTTCTTTGGATATATTAAAATATCTCCTTCATTTTGAATATTTTTATCTTTTTCATATGTTTCTTCTATAATATCGTAATCTTCAGAATCAGATGAAGCATCAAAAACAGTTTCGGCAAATTCAAGAGAATTTTTCATTTCATCATCACTCATAGGGACCATTAATCTGTATATTAAACCAATTATAAACGAATCGGGGGTAATATCTTCATCGCCATTATGTTCAGATAATATTTTTGATATCTGTAATGCAGATTCGGTTTGTGCTAAGTATGCTTTTAAGATGTCTGTTAACAAATCATTTTTTTCCATTTAATATATTTTTAATTATATATTTAAATGTATTATATTTTTTATTTATCAAATATTATACGTTTATATTTATTTATAAGATATTTTTATGGTATATATATTTCATATTATTTTTTAAAATCTTCACTTTATTATATAAATTCTACATACGTTTATTTAATGTCTAAATTATACAAACCGTATGAACAAATTAATGATAAATATATTCATATAGAGTATATTGATGATTATATTTTAATTAGTTAATTTTATATATTTTACTAATTATATAATGAATGAAATGGAGTTTCAAAGTACACTACGTAGTTCAGGCATGTTTTTAACATTATCATTTACAAGTTTACTTTATTATCATAGTAAAAAAGCAAAAGATATTAATGATTTAATATTATTATTATCATTTATTTTCAATTTAATATCTATATCTGTTTCTTTTCAATTATTTAAAAGAACTATAAAAACAATACCAAAATATTTATTAATTTGTAATATGATTTTATTATACCATATATTGCGTTTATTATTTAAACAATAAAAGTAGTTTTTATTTAAAAATGGAAAGTAGTGGTTCGTGGGAAACAACATTAGTAAATTATGATTTTGATTGTGAAGAAGTAACAAATAATGGATTATATTTAATTTTTGTAGGATATTTATTACCTTTATTATCTCCCAAAGTAAGAAATTATGGTAAAGAATTATTAATGATGTTTAGAAATGCAGGTAAAGTTGCTGGAGATATTGTTTCATTAACTGAATATGGGTTTGAAAAAATTCAAGATTTATCCGATAATAAAGAAATGGTTAAATTTATTCAAAAATATTGTGATAGTAAAAAAATAAGTATATTACCTTCACAGGTTTCTGAATTATCGTGGGATTTTAGCGGTGATTCAGAAAATGATGGAAGACAAGAAACATGGAAAAGATTACTTTTAAAATTAGATAAGATAAGTGAATTAAATAAACTGGATAATACAAACAAACCTTAGATGTAAAGTTTTATTTCTTCAGGATTATCCAAATAATAGCTTTCTTCTTTACCCATAGATTTTGAATATTCTTTACATAGTTGTGTATATAATTGTTCAAGGGCTTTTACATCTCCAAGCGCCCTATGTTCAGATTCATTTACTATATCATGTTTACTACATAGATATGCTTGACTAAATTTATTATATTTGTTTTCATAACATTTGGCTAAAAGGATTGTATCTATATACTTGATACGATTAAATATATTAATATCTATACCCATACCTTTTTTTTCTATGTATTCACATACCATCCGTTTAAAGAAGATAAAGTCAAATGTTGTTCCATTATGAGAAACGATATATATAGGCTTTTCTGTATCAGAATTATCGACTATATACTTAAACATCTGATATGTGGCTACAGAATTTAATATTCCATCACTATCTATCATTTTATCAGTAATACCAGTGAGTTTTACAATATTAGGAGGAACATATGTATACAAGCTACCTTTAGGCATTTTTTTAGGTTTTACAAAAGCAGTGTGAAAATTATCTTCTTCACCATATTTTTTTACTGCTATTTCAATTACATCATTGGTGTATGGATTAAGGCCGGTTGTTTCAAAATCCAGAATAAATGTGTTCATTTTATTTATATTTATTTTTGTTTATTCCATAAGAATATAGACTTTTCAAATTTAAATATTATATATATATAATGGAAATAACTGATAATTTTTACTTTTTGTTAACACCACTGTTAATAGGAACAACGTATTTTTCGGCATTTGAAAATGGAAAAACAACATGTAAAAGATTTACAACAAATTATTTTCTTTATCTATTAACATCATTATCAATATACTTTTCGGCATTAAAAGCATATGATAATAATATTGTAACAATAGATAAAAAATATCGTTTTCCTTTAATCATTTTAGAAATAATATTAATATTTTCATTTGTATTCGTTAAAAATCAAACTCTGAGACATATTATCTTTGTTTTAATATTACTAATTATGTCTTATTTACAAAAAGTTTTCTTAGAAAAGATAGATAAAAAGCAAATTGAAGATATTCTTAAAAAGATGATGATAATTATTATTGTATGTTTCTTAATAGCTTTAAAATTCCCACAATACATGAATAATTCATTCTTAACATTCCTTGTTGCCGGATTATTATTTGTATTATTATTTCATTTAATAGATTTTGCATTTCTTGATAGAAAATATAAATCAATGATAAGTTCTATAGCTGTTTTTTTATTCGCTGGATTTATTATGTATGATACAAATAGAGTTATTCAAGTAGGAAAAACATGTAAAAAGGGGTCTAATCCAGATTATTTAGATTTAGTTCTTGATATGGTTATTAATATTGAAGGATTATTTAGAAATTTAGCATTATCTGATTGGGTAGATTAATATTTAAAAATCTTTCATAAATAATATATAAATAATTTCTAATGGTGAAAAAAAGTAAAAATGATAAAAAATATAAGAAAGCTAATATACCCAAAGCAGTTAGAGAACAATGTTGGATTGCTACTATGGGAGAAAAATATAAATCAAAATGTTATGTTAGTTGGTGTAAAAATGAAATTAACGTATTTGATTTCCATGTAGGACATGATGTTCCAGAATCTAAAGGTGGAGAATTAGATATAAATAATCTTAAACCAATATGTGCAAGATGTAATTTATCTATGAGCGATAATTATACAATACAAGAGTGGTCAAAATTATCTAAACCAAAAAAAACATGTTTTAGTTGTTTTTCTCGTCAATCATCGGAATAATTTCTTCATGATCAATGACCTTTTCTTCATCACTAATATCTTCTAAACGATTATTTTTTTTACCATTATACTTTTCATTTACATAATCTGTATCTAATACATTGAAAGATACAAATTCGCACATATATGCGCTCATCATTTTATCATTTTTCACTGATTGATAAGCAACATTCCATGAATTATAAATTTTCATCAATACTAATAATGAAAAACTCATAAAACATGATATTGTTGAATTGCTATGATAATTATCATTTATCATTTTAATCGTTAATAACATGTTTATAAAATATGTAATAGATGTACCTAATAAAATATCATAATAATATTTATTTAGTTTGTCCATCTTATTATCAAGAGTTTTTTCTTTTACAATTATATTTTTTAAACTATTGTCGGGATAATTATTATCAATATCTAAATATTTTACACACCATTCTTCCCTTCTTAATTCTATTCCATAACAAATTAGAAATAAAAACATTGAAAAAGAATTCCAATAAAAAAGTGTTTTGTGATATAATTCGCTATTTTTATAGTTTTCTGTTAAACTACACATTTTATCACCACAACTTTGTGGAATAAATAAAGACATCATTGTTCCAGTTGTAATTTTGTATATTTGTAGTAGAAATATTCCTAAAACTTTTACACGTTGTTTTGAATCATCTGATATCATTTATAATAAACTATATTTATTTTGTAGAAAAATATCCTATAATACTTATTAATATTGCTATAATTACTATTGTAGTTATATAAAAAAAAGTATTATCATCATCTTCATTATTTTCATTTGTTAATAAACTCACAAAACCTGACAGATTTATGTTTGTTTTTGCTTTTTCGATAATATCTAAAGAAAGTTCTTCTCCTTCTTTTGGTATAATGGTCCGCGTTATATCAAAATCAATACCGTTTTCAGAAACACATGTAAATATTAATTCTTCTTCATCGATTCCTAAAGATTCAAGAGTTTTATTTTTTAAATCATTACATATTTCCTCAACATTTACTTCTTGTTGATTGTTATCAACGCCTTCTATAAGCATATTTTTGAATCCTTCCATATTAGTAAATCTCTCAGTTGTTGGTTCCGTTTCAGTTGTTGTTTCCGTTTCAGTTGTTGGTTCCGTTTCAGTTGTTGTTTCCGTTTCAGTTGTATTTATTCTATAATTTACTCTTTGTGGTACAAAATAAGGACCTTCTCGCGGAATATAATTACAACAGTGTATTGCTCTATCTGATTCTGTAACATTTGGAGCGAACCTGGATGTTTCTCCAAGTGTAAATTCGGGTAATTGATCGGGTACAATCCATACATTTGGTTCTGTACAATTTTCTTCTATTATTATTGAATTATCTGAACAAACGCCTATTTGATTATTAACCCATACATTTGGTTCAGTACATTGTTCTTCTGTTTTAATATTAGAATCTGAACACCTTGGTCCGCGGAACATAGTTAGTAATTCAGAATTATTAGATGGTCTATATTCAACACATTTATCTATATCAAAATCTTCACTAGAATCTGTATTACCATAACAATAACCCGTTATATGACAACATTCTTCTTTAGTTGTTCCAACATTCCCTTCACCTTTATTTTCAGCTACTCTATTTGGATTCGATGAAAATCCATCACAATTTATAGAATATGTTTCTTGTCCATTCTCATTTATATCTTCATTATATGGTATTTCTAAATCTCTATTTACTGTATTTCCACTACAATATCCTGTTATTTCACAACATTCTTCAATTGTACATACTTCATCATTACACTCTAAATCTTCATGATTTTCGATAAGGCTTGCATTTTCAGATAAATTACTACAAATTACATTTTTGCTACTATCAGTATTACCCGTACATTTTCTTGATACTGTATTACAACAAACTTCTTTTGTACATCCTGATTCTGGACATGGTTCAGGGTTTGATTTATCTGTCATATTCTCACTTTCACAATCAAAATCTTCTGAATCATCATTTTCAAAACATTGTCCGCTCGTTAAACAACAATCCTCAATTGTATTTCCTTGTTTATTTGGCACTAATACAGATGGTTCTGGACACGTTCCAGAAAAGTTTTCCGATGGATCTGTATTATTACCGCAATATCCAGTCCTTTCTTCACAACATGTATTATAATTACATCCTCCACTCGGGCATGGTTCAGGATTTATTTTATCTGTCCTATTTTCACCACAATCAAAATTATTTTCAGGATCTGTATTCCCTTTACATTGATTCGTTATTTCCATACAACATGGATGTAAATCAATTCCATCATTCAAATATTCATCAATATCATATGGAAGTAAAATATTATTACAATCTGTTTGATTAGAATTATTATCATGACATTCAATTTGATTAGTTCTATTACTCGGAGGTTTATTTACAAACGGTAAAGTATTATTAGCTGTACAATCAAATGGTACAGTACTTCCGCTTCCACATAGATGATTTATTTCTAAACAGCATTCGCTTTTTGTACTTCCCTCTCTTGTAGACTTTTCAGGATGATCTCTCATTCTTCCACAATTTTCTTGTCCATTACATAATTCGTAATTATCTCCATGATCAACTTTGTCTCTTTCAAGTGTGTAATTACCTATAAAATTACAATCTATATCAGGTTCATCTTCTTGATTTGTGTTGTTAATACACATTCCAGTTACAGTTTCACAACATAAATCTTCTGTACAATCTCCTTCGCAAAATATATTTCCTGGATCATTTTTATATATTTTATATACTCTGGAACAATCAAAATCACTATTAGAGTTTGTATTATATTTACAATAATTTATTCTTTCTTCACAACATACATCTATTGGATCATTATTACCGATTGGTTCATTATCTACATTACTTTTTTCATTATAATATCCCCGTGTTGTAGATATTTCTTCTACTATATTTCCACAACCATTATTTTCAAAAAATCCAGAACATTTTTCATCCGGATTTAATTCACGACAACATATTTCTTGTTTATTTTCTGTTTCTGATAATACAAGGTTTTGAATTTCTATCCATATTTTATCAGTTCCATTACATTCTTCTTGTGATGATTCTATAATAGTATCATTTTCTTTACATACTCCAGTCTTAAGGGTTGTACCAGTATCACAATTAAATAATTGTGGATCGGTATTTCCTACACATTTGTTTGTTATATCTTGACAACATCTAGAAATATCACATGTATCATTTTCACATTTAATATCGTAGGCTAGATTTTTTAATTCTTTATTTTCAGTTGAACAATCTATATCAGGATATTGTGTAATATCTGCATTATCAATACAATAATTTACTCTATCTATACAACAATTATTATCACTTACCCTAGCATCATTTGAAGATGTTATTTCTTTTATTATATCATCGCAAATGTAATCATTTTCATTTAAATTATTAATACAATAACCTTCTCTTGGAATACAACAATTATCGCGTGTATTTAATCCTGGTATTGAATAACAATAACCATTACGAAATTCACATCTGTTTGTTCCATCAATGAGTGTTTCTGAATTACATGTATTCTCATCATTTATTTCATAACATGGTTGAAGTATTTCATAATTTTCATCGCACATTTTAT
>CEUR01080383.1_pt1 | contig 9795 bp, 16 predicted proteins | sample 356411 | NCBI WGS metagenome assembly CEUR01 (sample SAMEA2622715, study PRJEB7988) | marine metagenome | biome: marine biome (ENVO:00000447); feature: surface water layer (ENVO:00002042); material: "saline water (ENVO:00002010), including plankton (ENVO:xxxxxxxx)" | depth 5 m
ATCAGGGATTAGAATCCTCTTATCACTCTTATTGGTAAGATCATTGTCATTACAATACTTAGTGATTGCCTTAGTTACATCAACACGAGCAATTAGCTCATCACTACCAAGACCAAGGAACTTACGGAGCTCATCAGAAACATTACCCGGCTTTGAGAATCCATTAAGAGGCTTCTCTCCATTAGGAAGGAGTTTCTGCTTACGTCCACTCATCTTCTTGAGAGCAACCTTAGAGTCCTTGTTTAATTGCTTTTCAAGAACATCGAGTTGCTTAACAAGACCACGAAATACATTAATTTGTTCCTTAACAACACTGCGAATTGAATCAATTTCAGAAGAAAAGTTTAGAAACTCATGTTCATCACTTGGAGGAGGAGTTACTGGTACAACAACATCTGACGGAGGAGGGTCTGGAGTCTTAACAGGCTCCTTTTCAACTACCTTGGTCTTCTTAGTCTTAGTTGTCTTCTTCTTTGCTGCCATTGTTATTTATACTATTTCTTTTATTTTATTTATCTTATCTAACCGCACACTCTATTTTTAATATATAATATTACTATGTGTTTAAATATATTTTATAATACATTGTTAATCCATTGATTAAAAGTCAAACATTCTTTAATAATAGTACTAAATGATATAATACACCACATTGATGATAATGTTTTATAATGATTATTTGTTGTATTAATTAGCTTATATATGTCATCAAATAATAGTTTCTTAATATCATCAATATTTCTCATACAATTAATATATCTATAACTTTTTGTAAATAATCGTTCATTAACAACACTAAATCTATCATAATTAGTTAATTGAATTCTATAATACCACATATCTTGAAATGATTGATATAACTTTTTTAATTTAACAATTGATAAATTATCTAACCATTCTTTTTCTATATGATATCCATTACTAGTTATAACACTAATTATATCATCGATTTTTGTATCTGTATTCATTTCTAATTTTTCATGTTCTATCTCGATATCTATATTATTCTTTTTTAGATATAATATTAGTAATAATACATTTCTTTTAGCATATTGTGGAATCTCTAATGTTGTATATGGATTAATACAATTGTTATTATTTAATATTAATTTATAAATACTTCTAATATCAAACATCCAAATATTATTAGATTCATCTTTGTATGAAAAATAATATTTAATACCTATTTCTTTTTTATTTGTACTATAATAAAAATCATCTTCATTATTAGCTTTTTCGTAAACACCTGGTCCTCTTAATTTAAATATTTTTTGTACAAGATATCTTCTAAAGTTAGATTGAATACAATTAATATATTTTGTATTATATTCATTTAGATTTTTGATACAAATACATAAATCTTCAAATAATTCTTTTTTCTTTTTTTTTTAATTTCTCTTAATAGTTTTTTATCATTTATATTATTTATTTTTATATAATTATATACTATATCAGATTTATAATAATCAGATGATTTATATGTGAATTTATCAAATATTATATTATTATTTATTAATAATTCTGATTTCATTTTTAATTTAAATAATATAATTATATATTTAAATTAAAATTTGAAATACATTTAAAGTTAAATATATATTATATAGTAACACCTATTAAAGAGATAGAGAGATTAAAGAGAATAAATTTACTACCTATTTTTAAAAAGATACAAGAGAATATAATGAGCAGTGAAGAGCCAATAACTTATTCACCAAAAGAAGCTATTAAGCTTATTGATAATATTAAATTTTCTGAAGCAAAGGTTACTCAGAGTGGAGGAAAGATTATATTTACCTCATTAAATGATGAACCGCTATATCTAAGGAGCGATAATCTCGAAATGCCATTTGATGCATCATTCTTTGCGGATAATGATGGAAGTGACAATGGTAAGATGCAGATTACTGTAAATATCGATCCAGAAGCAAGTGAAACTAACAGTCACATGTGTAATTTTGCTGAAAAATTCGATAATATGATTCAAGATAAAGCACTCAAAAATCATGTTCAATGGCTAAAATTGGCAAAGAACAAGGCTACCAAAGATGCAGTTGAAGACCGATATACAAATATGAAGCGTGTATCTGTTGACGCTGAGACTGGTGAACCAGATGGTAAGTATCCTCCAAGTTTTAGATTTAAAATACCTAAGAGCAATGGTAAATGGAACTGCAAGGTATTCGACCACAATCGTAAGGAAATTAATATCAATGAAATGACTAATGAAGAAGTTTTCGCACTATTCCCTAAAAAGTCAACAATTAAAGTACTACTTAAATTGACAGTTGTATGGATTGCGAATGGTAAGTTTGGTGTATCTTGGAAGGCTGAACAAATCAAGGTAAGTAAGCCAAAGACACTTGAAGCATATGCATTTCAAGATTCAGATGAAGAAGATACGGGTGAAGTTCTAGAATCAGATGATGATGATTCTTCATCTGATGAAGAAGTAGTTGAACGTTAAATACACATATTTATATATTCTAATGGCATCTTACATACTCTAATTATATTATTTACTATTATTTTTACATTTTCTAATTTTAAATTTGTAAATGTATATTTATTTATATAATTTTCTAAAACTATTATATTATTATTACAATAGTTTAATTTTTTATTTAATATACTATTTTGTTGATATAATGAATTCATTTTATACAAAGTATATAAAATATATATAATTGATATATAATTAAATAATTTAAATGCATTATATCTAGAATAATAATGCATAAATAATTCATTAGATATATTATTTGTTGATGCATTTGAATATCTAACAACTCTAATAGTTTCTGATGAATTTTTTATATATTTAATATTTTGTCTACACATTGGGCATTCTAATTTATTATCTAGACAATTGTCGATGCATGTTTTACAATATGAATGACCACAATTAGTTGTTGTATAGTCAATTATTTCTGATAAACATATTGGACAATCATTTAAATTATCATTCAACATATTAAATTAATTAATTTATTTTTTTTTAAATATAGATAAATCATAGTCTAATACTAATTTTTCATTTTTATTAGTTAATACGGATTTAACATCATATTCAGGTATATTTCCGTAATTAATTAAAAATAAGGCAGCAGTTAATGTATGATATTGTTCATCTGAACATATTAATATATTATAATTAATAAATTTACTATATATAAACTGTATTAATTTTCTATATTTATCTAAATAATCTGTGAAATTTATTATAGGATATTTAATTTTACTGACTTTAATATCTAAAAATTGATAATGTGTAGTTAAATTTATAACTATATCTATATTATATAATTTATAAACATTTTTATCTAGTAATGAATTTATATCTCCGATATATATACCATTAATAATCTCTGTTATCATTATTAAATTTGAAATATTAAATTATTTAAATAATAACAAACTATTATATAATATAGGTACAATGGATAATTGTGACGATAGTTTTTTCGATTCTGATATATTTTCAGGAGAAAAAAAAGATAATTGTTGCGATAATCCAAAAAATATTATAGTATCAAACGATTTAAATTATATTTGTAAAATATGCGAAAGTAATATTTCATCAATATCTGATAAACCAGAATGGAGATATTATGGTTCTGATGATTCGAAATCATCTGATCCTACAAGATGTGGTCCACCTATAAATTCATATTTACCTAAGTCATCTATCGGTTCATCTGTATCTAATAGATCTAATAGATGCGACAATAATACAAATAAAGTTAGAAGATTTCAAACATGGAATTCAATGACATATAAAGAAAGAAGTTTAAATGAAGTATATAAATTAATAACCAATACTTGTAAAGAAAATAATATAAATCAAAAAATTATAAATGAAGCAAAAACATTATATTCATTAGTAGCTGAAGTAAAAATATCAAGAGGAGTTAATAGAAACGGAATCATAGTAGCATCTGTATTCTTTGCTTGTAAGAATTGTGGTGTTCCTAGGTCGGATAAAGAATTATCTAAAATTTTTAAAGTTAACAATAAAATAGTTACTAGTGGTATTAAAAAATTTAGAGAAATTTTAAGAACTAATAGAAACTATAATAATAGATTATTTAATAAAACAAGTATATGTTCTAATGATTTAATTGATAGATATTGTAATAAATTAAATATTTCTAACTATGATGCAATTAAAAATATTTGCGAAAAAATAAAAAATCATAAAATTAATTCAGAAAATACTCCACCATCAATTGCTGCTGGTTGTATATATTATTTTGTAGTTAATAATGAATTAGATATTACTAAACGAGATATTCATAATGTATGTGAAATTTCTGAAGTTACTATTAATAAATGTTTTAAGAAGATATCATCAGCTTTATATGAATTAGAAAATAGTTCAAGTGTACATCTTAATTACGTAAAATAATACACTAGCTAAAACAGCTTTAAACAATACACCAGCCATAGATAATGTTTCTTCATTTTTAAACATAGTAATATTTGTTTTTAATAATTCATCAATTTGCGGAAGACTAAATAATAAGACCAACATTACAACACTAATGGGATCTTTGCATTCTTTTAGAAGTTTATCTGTACCACTTAGTTCTTCTTTAATAGGTAATCCCATTGATGGACGATTCATCATATTTTTTTGTTCACCCATCATCTGTTGCTGTTTTTGTTGCTGTGCTGCCATCTGTTGCTGAGCTGCCATCTGTTGCTGTGCTGCCATCTGTTGCTGTGCTGCCATCTGTTGCTGTGCTACCATTTGTTGCTGTGCTGCCATTTGTTGTTGAGCTGCCATCTGTTTCTGTTGTTGAGGAGGCATTCTTTCTGGGCTAGATTCTTCATTAATCTCTGACAAAATAGAATCTACAATTTGTTCTTCATCACTAGATAGCTTACTGTTAATCTGACTAATATCTGTCTGACCACTCATATTATAATATAGTTAATTATTATTTTATATTTTTATGAACGAGAATTAACAATAATATTTTTACTATATGATTTAAATATAATGTCTACAAATAAAAATCCAAGTAATATTGAAATAATATCCTTCATATAATATATTATATAAAACAATTATAATATTATTATATATAATTAATTAAAAATGATTATTATTAGAATTAATACAGATAATACAATGTCTGAATTGAAATCAAATAAAAACTGGATAAATACTATTAAAAAAGATAGTAATAATTCAGAAATTAATCTATTATATGAATGGTTTATAGAAAATAATTCAAAATTATTATTATATGGTAATCTTGTTGGAGAACAAATAAATAATCATGTATTACCATCGAATGGTATATCTTCAATTATTTCTGAACTAAATGATAATATATTATATGATAATATATATATTGTTAAACTAAAAGAAAATAAATTAGTAAATTATTCAATACGAGAATATGGTGAATTTTATTCTATAAATTATGAATCTAATAATTCATGTAGTGAATCAGAAGATGATATATATGAATATAAATATACTAATTCATTTGATACAAATATTCATATAAATAATACATTATCATATGATAATAATATATATTAAAAATTTGATATTATAATATATATAAATCATTTATACCTAATATGAATTCTAATATTAATGATGAATTCAGAAACAATATTGTTAATAAAATAAATACTTATATTAAAGATATATCATTATCCAGAAAGTTTGAACAATCAATATATAATTACGTTATAACAAAATCAGTAGAAATCAATATTACTAGATCATGGGATAATAATGTTTTTAAAAATATTTATATATTCAAAATAATTGGATTATATAATAATCTCAATAAAGATTCATATGTTCAAAATACATCATTCATTGATAGAATAAAAAATAAAGAAATAACTCCTCAAAATATTATGAAACTACACTTATATGATATTAATCCTGATAGTTGGAAAGAATTAATAAATAAAAAAATTAAATCTGATAAAATTAAAAATGATCTAAAACCCAATGCTATGACTAATCTATATAAATGTGGTAGATGTAAAAGTAGAGAATGTTCTTATTATGAAGTTCAAACTCGTTCAGCAGATGAACCTATGACACAGTTTATAACCTGCTTAAATTGTAATAATAGATGGAGACAGTAATAATCGATTAATTATATAATTAATTCGTGTTTGAGTTTATTAATCCAATACCATCCTCATTAATTTGTCTAAAAGTACATTGTTGTATTTCACAATTAGTTTCTAATGAAGGTTCTGCTATTCTATAGTCTGGACAATTAGTACATGATATATATTTTAATAAATTAGATTGATTATTTTTTATAATTTCTGATCCACTTTCTTGTAGTTTATTTCTAAAATCTAATGATTTCGCATATAAATCATTAGGGTATATTCTTGAACCATCTGATAATGATACAAAACTATCACTATTAATTAATCCAGATGATACATAACTCGTTAATGCTCTACCATCACTCATAATTGCTGGGAAATCCAATGGAGTATTATTCATATATATTTATACAATATATTTATTTTTATTTTAATAATCTCTCTATTAATATATTTTTTGTACCAGATTTAATTAAACCTTTTTTATTAGACAAAATTCTTAAATCTTTAACAGACATATCTTTCAAGATATCTTCTGTTAGTTCTTCTGATACACTTTTATCTGAATTAAATGATGAACTATCATCATCATCATCTAGATCATCAGAATTATCTGTATCATTATCTGATACAATTTCTAAGATATCTTTAATGTCTACATCATCTAATTCTGTTATTTTTTTTTCTGATTCACTCAACTTATCTACAGGTTCAACATTTTCTACAGGTTCAACAGTTGCTACAGGTTCAACATTTTCTACAGGTTCAACATTTTCTACAGGTTCAACAGTTGCTACAGGTTCTACTTTTGCTACAGGTTCTACTTTTACTACAGGTTCAACAGTTGCTACAGGTTCAACAGTTGCTACAGGTTCAACAGTTGCTACAGGTTCTACTTTTACTACAGGTTCTACTTTTGCTACTTGTTTTGGTATATTATTCATAACATTAGGCTTAACTAAATTAGTTTTAACATTTACTGGTGGTATAACTGGTTTAACATTATTTAATGGTTCTTTTTTATTTTTAACTAATTTTGATAATAATAAATTAATGGATTTAATACTATTATTATTTTTTAATATATTAGATTTAATTATTCTATATTCTAAGTAAAGATATCCTATTCCACCACCAAGTATTATTATGAGTAGCAATATAAGCATGTTACTTGTATTTAGTTCAATCATATTTATATTATTCTAAAATAATATATATATATTATTTAAACTTATAATTATATAAAAAATATAATTAATAATGTCAGAAAATAAAAAAAAGAAAAGAGGAAGAAAACCAAAGAATAATGTGGTTGTTAATGATAATCCTGTTTTTGAAATATTAAATAATGATTTAATAATTAAATTAAGCAATATAGATAGTGAATATAATAATATTAATAATAATTCTGAAGTTATTAATACATCATTTGTTAAGAATACTAGTGAATTGTGTTGGAATTGTTGTGATAAATTAAATAATAATATAGTTGGAATACCAATAAACTACATTAAAAAAAAATTTTATATATATGGTGATTTTTGTTCATTAGAGTGTTGTATGAAATTTGCTAAAGATAATTTTAAACTAAATAAATTTATAGAAATAGAAACATATATAAATTTATATAACAATATAGTATTAAAAAATGATGATCCAATCAATATGGCACCCAATAGATTGTTATTAAATATATTTGGAGGACCTCTAACTTATGATGAATATAAAAAAAATAATGTGCATTATAATAACTATGTTTTGAATATACCAATTGGAACGCAAGTTTATCATACTATTAATCAAAATAAAGATTCTGTATCAAATAATTCTAAATCATCTTTAAAATTATATAGAAATAAAAGTAAATCCAATAATGATATTAATTCTATATTAAATTTGTAAATCAAGAGATAATAAATTTGTTTTTTTATTAATAGAATTTAATCCTGATTCATTATGTATAAATAATCCATTCGGTTTATAATCATCTATGCTTTTATATTTGTCTTTATTTGGAGTTTTATTCTTATATTTTTTTTTAGATTTAGATAGGTCCCAGTTAATGTATATACAATTATTTTTTATATGTGATACATCATTTACTTTAAATCCATTTTCTGTTAATCTTGTTATTATATAATTTTTAGCAAATGTACGATTAAATAATGGTAAACCAAATACATATTCGGGTATCTCATAGAAACATTCGAGTTTTAAATTATCTGCATATGTTTTTATTTTATTATGACATTTTTGTAATATTTTATCATATACAACGTATTTCTCATAACGTTTTTTATTAATATTGTTGTATAAACTATTTATGTTTATTTGCGACATTTGTTATATCTAATATATTAAATAAAAAAAATATGATAGATACACTTGTATTATCTGGTGGTGGTGTTAAAGGTGCTGCTTTTCTTGGTGCGTATACTTATTTATTAGAAAAAGAATTAATTAAAAATATAAAAAATATAATATCATGTTCTATTGGTAGTTTTATAGCAGTATGCATATCTATGAATATCAGTAATAAATTAATGTATAGTATTATACATAATGTAAAAGTAGATTATGAATTAGAAAATATTTGTTTATCAGATTTTAGTAATCATGGTTTCTTTGATAATAAAATATTTTATAGTATTATCAAACATTTGTTAAAACATAAATACAATATTGAAAAGATATCTTTGAAAGATTTCTATGATAAAACAAAAATTAATAATGAGATAAAAATTTATAATTATACAAATAAAAAAACAGAATATTATAATCACATTAATAATCCTGATATGGATTTAGCTCTTTTAATAACTGCTTCTACATCTATTCCCTTACTGAATAAATATATTGAATATAATGGCGATTATCTACTTGATGGAGGTATTAGTGGATCTTATCCAGTTTTAAAAAATAAAAAATACGAAAATTATATTGGATTATGTTTTAATAAAGATGAAATATTGAATGAACCAGATGATATAATTCAGTTCATCACATTTTTATTAATAGGAAGAGATGATGAAATATGTGAAGAATACAAAAATAAAAAAAGAATAATTAAAATTAATACAGATATATCTATGACAGATTTTGATATATCTGAAGAAAAAATAAATGAATTAATAAAAAATGGTTATAATTCTATTAAAGATTTTCATATAAATAATAAAAAATATTTTTTATGAGAAAAACCATCCTTTTGATATATTTTCTGGTTTAGATATTTTTTTTTGTTTTTCTGAGTCATTTATATATGATTTAATACATTTAATCTCATTATTTATCATAAATATATTATTCTTAAGAATATTAAGTGTTGTGTTTATTTCTCTAAGCAATTTTAAATTCTCAGAAACATTCTTTTCACTCATTCTTAATTTAATTTATATATTTATCGCTTTTATTTATATTTTATCATAATATAAACGATATGAATTATTATCTAAGATTATTAATAGAAGCAATTGTCGTTGGTGTTGTTTGCTTTGTAATGGGATTTATTACTCACAATGTTATACACTATACATTCAAATATTTTAAAGTAAATATTAATAAGAATTTTGTATTCTATATTACCTTATTTGTTTCTGGTGTATTAGTTCATATTTTATTCGACTTATTCGGTGGTAATAAATGGTATTGTGAACACGGTATAGCTTGTCAGTAAAAATATAATAATATTTTTTT
>CEUR01075755.1_pt1 | contig 9793 bp, 9 predicted proteins | sample 356411 | NCBI WGS metagenome assembly CEUR01 (sample SAMEA2622715, study PRJEB7988) | marine metagenome | biome: marine biome (ENVO:00000447); feature: surface water layer (ENVO:00002042); material: "saline water (ENVO:00002010), including plankton (ENVO:xxxxxxxx)" | depth 5 m
AGGTCTTGCCTCATCAAGTCGCCAAGGAATAGAACTCAATGGTCTGCCTAAAGTTGCTTGACTACCGGCCACAGCACCAATCTCAAACATTGGATGATTGGCTAATCGTTGTTGCAAACGTTGACCAACTAGCCCACTAGCGCCAAGAATTAGGCACTTGTACCGGCTCATGGTGTTAGGGTCTAAGTCATTGAATTTGATTGCTTGCTTAATCCATATCCAAGTTTCCTTTCCCAGTGATTACTTCGACAGGGTTGGGAAAAATTCGTCGGACTAATAATTTCTTGAATATTATCCATCCGTCTACAACAGAGCCGAGTTTTGCCTCACCAATCCTCGACCGATAATTAATCGGTATTGCTGCGATTTCCAAACCTTCCTTGACGCATGAAGTATACATTTCAGCCTCGATCTCAAAGCGCATAGAATTTAATTTTAATTTGGCAATTGCTGATTTGTTAAAACCCCAATATCCAGTGCACAAGTCATTGGTTGATACTCCATAAAGGGCTGAAGCAATCCATGTCAACATGTGATTGCCAAAATAATTCAATCGAGTCATGGCTCCAGGCTCAATATTACCGCGTAACCTATCGCCAACAACAACATCATATTCGGCTAATTGGGCAAGGAATTTTGGTATTTCCAAAGGGTCGTAAGTACCATCAGAGTCCAGCATAACAAGAGCATCCATGTTGCTCTGGAGGAATTTGTTGAAACCGGTTCTCATAGCCGCACCTTTGCCATAACCGGCCTGTTTGATAACCTTGCAATCATACTCAGCAGCAATTTCAATGGATAAATCACTGCTACCTCCATCGATGACCCAAACCTCAGCATCCCATCCCAAATCGCTCAGTTTTTGTTTTGGAATTTGTGGTAATATTTCCCGTAAACCATACTCCTCATCTAAAGTGGGGAGCATGACAACTAGATTCTTCATCGTCTCGGTCAGGCTGTAATCTGTTTTGATGCCTTCGATAGATTATTCGTTCAAATGTCAATTTCAAGCCAATGGAGTCTTATTCCACTTGAGTCAAACAATTTATCTCCCCGACCAGAAAGGCCTGAGGGATTTATCCAAAGACTTGATTCGGCTGATTCGCTCCACGAAATATCCATTGAGATTTGATTTAGAGTCTCATTGAGAACGAAGCAGTTCCGATGCCAGCCAGCCTCGGTATTATCTACTCTGGTGGCTTGGTTGCCAATCGTTATTGTGAATGGCTCAACATTTCCAACAGATTCGAAGAATAAACATGTTTGCGAATTGACAAAAGCAGTCCTACTCAAATCAAATCTTATTGTTGAGGCATCTCCTTCCTCAATGAATGCGCGATAATCGCTAGCCATTTGCCCGAAGGTTGTGTATCGATTATCACGCCACGGGTCTAAGCGTAATTCACAACCCTCGACGCAATATGTTTCATTTACCGCAGCGATTATTGATTGTTGAGAGTTTCCTGCTGGATTAAATTGCCACAACCTACTACCATCAAAGTCCTCTACAATACTCCAATATCTCGATTCTGCCAATTCCCAACCGATAGTTCCGATTGGTGAACTTACCGCATAGTCAATACCGAGAGAATTTATTTTTGACACATTATCGTACTTTATTGCTGAAGTTGCTAATGGGTGAATAGTTTCATCAATTTTCAACAGTCCCAACGACGGAATACTAGTCGTTTCAATGTCACTCCGTAAGTTGTAAACATAGCCCCAATGGTTATTTTCGGTGTAAACTATACTGTCTGGGGGTAACTTTTCTAATGCGTCTCTAATTGCTAGGTCTCCCTTGGTTAGTGGCCTCAATTCATCGTGCTGAGCAATCTGAACGACTACAACATTGGCGATTATGATGCCAACCAGCACTATGCTCGACAATACTCGCGTGAATTTTTCGTTTAGCGTTGGGTCCCAATTTATTGACAACAACCCTCGTTGCGCTTCAAGAGAATTTAGTCCGGTTGAAGGGCTTATCCAAAGTGCTACTAATGCCGCTAATGGGATGTGAAATGCGTGTAATCCCATCGAGTATAGGGTGTATGAAAGCAAAGATAGTACCGGAATATTCTGTAAGCCTTCAATCAAGTGAATTGCAGTCAGCACCCACAGCATTGCAATCCAAGATATGAGTAATCTACCTTCGACAGTTTTACGTAATTTCCAGCCGGCAAGAATTGACAACATCAACAACAGACCGTTGTAAGTTATCAGGGGTCGACCTCCTTGCCATCCATATTCAGCAAATACGGCAGTATCAAGCATCCTCGGCGCTAAGAATATCACTGAAATAGCGGCTGCTAAGGTAATTAAAATCGAACATGACAAGAATAATTTTTGCATGTTTTCACTGTATTCCGAACGGAGGCTCAAACCGATTATTATGTGAGCAACCATCAACAAACCGAGGTAAATCGCACCAGTTGGATGAATCAAGGCGACACAGGAAACTGCTATTATGAAACCACGTGTATGGTGCGCTCCTCTACTAGATGAGGGACGAAGCAGTACTAGCAAACCTACGACCAGTCCTAGCTGACTTGCAACGGTGGGGAATCCTGAATCATAGGCTTTAGCAAAAAGGCCAAATCCGAGGGCAAATGAGATAAAAAATTGCCCACCTGCTCCGTGGTGATCCATCGCTCCAGCGACACCAATTATCAATACAGCAAGAGTGTAGTGTCCAAGGTGAAATACTGTAGTTCCGGTATCAATATCCAACAGTTCTCCTAGCCAACCAGCCAACGCAGGAAAAGCCGGAGGATATGTCCAAGAGCCTTCATTCACTCCGCTTAGAATCATGTTGCCATTTTCTGAGATTTGGCCTGCTAAAACTGCAAAACCAATCCAGTCAACACCAAACGGTAATTTTTGGAACATGGGCAGTATCAGTACCCCAAGACACAATAAGGCACCAGTCACCATGCCGAATTTGAACCTATTCGATTGAAACCATTGCTGCGCAGACACCTCATCAGTTATGTCCTGGTCATCATTCTCTAACACCATACCGTGCATTGCGGCCTCTAGTTTTTGCCACTCAGTCAACCCTTTCTCAATATTTACTCTTCGCTTCAAGTGAGCGATTGCAAGAGTGTTTAACAATAATATTACCGCAGATGCAAGGCTCCATGTCCAAAGCCCACTCAGCACAACAAGTCCACATACCCCATAAATCAACAATAAACCCAAAGCAGGGCTAAGCATTGCCTTGCGCCATATGTCAGCCGTACCATCAAGTACTTTGCAAAGAGCATATCCCGGTATGACACTAATGGCTAACAGCACAGCAGTAGCCACAATCATACAAAGGCCTATGCGATTAAGGTCTTGACTTTTCGGCCAATAATCAATAATATCGGCGAATTAGGACTGCCATGGCAGACCCCGATTCGCTATTTCATCCAATAGTGAAACTGCCGGAGCAGTATTGGGTATTTGACTTTACAAAGGGGCCAAATTCAAATTGGGAGTGCCCTTTTGAATATCAGATTGGAAGATATGATGAACACCGACCTGGCATGTACACGACCGAACTATTCGGGGGTGAACGCGACCTTCACGTTGGTTTAGACATCGGCGCTCCAGTGGATACTGAAGTCTTTGCTTTTGGTGATGGTGTAGTATACAGTAAGGGAATAAATCCTGAAGCCGGCTCTTATGGTCCGACAATAATTACCGAACATCACCTGACCTTGCCGGTAACTGTTGGCTCGAGTGAATTGACTCCACCGAGAACGTTTTGGGTACTTCATGGGCATCTCTCAACCACTTCTTTGGAAATGGTTGAAGTTGGCCAGTCAATAAGTAAAGGTCAAGTTATTGCAACAATCGGTAATGAGCAGGAAAACGGTGGTTGGCCACCTCACATACATGTACAGATTTCAGTGGTTAGACCAGAGGTCAATGATTTACCCGGGGTCGTGAAATTATCTGAGCGTGATGATGCGCTTCAGAAATATCCGGATCCTCGGTTAATTGCTGGACAACTATACTGATTTAGTAGACTTAATCTTGACCGGCCAAGAAATTTTTCAACGAGTTAATTGGTCCGATAGCCGATGGATCTTTACCGTGGATGAGTCCTAAAGCAATTGACAACCAATCCATAACTATGCATAGGTGCAACAATGCCTCAAGTAATGACTCACCTTCACCGTGAATGCGCCATGCCATGTCACTAGGCGTATGCGCAATCATCCATTCCAAACGCTTGATAACTCTCGAGTGCATACCATTCCAAGTTAAGAACAAAATCACGTTTTCGCCAACGCTAAAATCAGCGTCATCACCAACCCCACCCCAAGCAACACTCTCATTGTGATTCATCTCAGGGAAGATTCCGATTCTTGCAAATCTTGCTGAATTCTCGTTAAGTTGATTTTTGAACCGATTGAGAGCTGGCATAATTTCTGTTGGTCCAAGCAGGGCAATTGGTTGAGATGCCATGTATGAGATTAGTTCGACAACATCAGAATCATCATTGTTTATGAAGTCGTAATCCTCGACAATTAGTTGTAATCGCTGCAACATTGCTTCATCATCGTCATCGTTTGGCAATATGCCAATGCCGCGAAATAGCGCTAATTGGCGTGAGAATATATGTCCGAATGCTGAACGCGGAGGCTGTCCACCTATCGATGGGATGAAATAACAATTGTAGTGCAATTCAGCAAGTCCTGATAGTATGCCACCGGTTGATATTACCACCACAGTAGCACCCAATTTTAGGGCTATTTCAGTCGCTGCTATGGCTTCCTCAGTATTGCCACTATGTGAGGTCGAGATAATCAACCATTTTTCATCCCACCACGATGGTAAAACATAATCCCTTTGCACAACAACTGGTATGCTACCCTTTAGATTGCATAGTGCAGATAAAAAATCACCACCGGCTGCAGAGCCACCCATGCCAAGTGCAATCACTCCCTTCCATTCTGTGTTGCCAATCTCTTCCATCCAAGGGTAGCGTTCTTGGTTTACACTTCGTAGGCCTTTGCGGATATCTTCAACGAACGCTCGAGTGAAGCCGATCATGTCTTCACTATCAAGCGATGTTGCCAATTCACTAAAATTGATATCCGCCATCATTTGATGCTTAGAGTCATCCTTTTTACTCTATACTACTATTTTCATCAATAGCCATGCTATGCAGAGCAATCCACTCGCCTTCAAAGCGAGCAATTCGCAGGGATCTGCTACCCTGGTGGTCCCAAGGCAATCGCACCGATGCCATAGTCCAAGTTGTAGGGTCAAGGAATTCACCGACTGATGAATCTTGATTGATTAAATCGACAACAATGTGTTCGGACATACGAGCAAGAACTTGTGATGATTCTAAGTCACGCCATGTCGCACCAGTTCGTTCTTGACGGTCAATTCGCTCAACAATCGCACCATCTTTACTCCACGATGCGGGTCGCCAAAGGTGGTCGCGCCATCTAATTACATCACCTAGTTCATAGCCAGGTTTACGGTACAGCAGTGTCAATCTTGTGACATCTATACCGTCTTTTCGGCCAACTGTAGAATTGGTTTCTACTACTTGCCCGCCATATTCTTTGGTTAGGTGTCGGCCCCATGCCCGAGCCAGTCCTTTGCTTCCCATGACAACATCATAGCCTCCAGTAACTGGGCCTTCATTAGTAATGAAAAACATCGGGTCATCAGATAGTGACTCTTTGACTACATCGAGGGTGGCTCGTAAACTCTCATATTCTGATTCGCTTAATTTTCTGCCACTCGAGCGAAGTTGTACCGTCGCCTCATAGTAATTACCAGCTCGACGAGTACAGGTCAAACAGACACCATTAGCCATTCTCGCACGCATAGTGTGCTCTTCTTGGAATAACAATGAATCGATAACTCCCTCCAGTTGCAGATGAATCAGGGTATGTCTGTCTGAGACTTTTCTTGTTTCGAAAGCAATACCAATATCTTCAGCATCAACATGAAACTTTAGATTTCGCTGAATTAATTCGTCCCATACTTCTTCCTCAGTGATGTTGACCCACTTGCCTTGTATCTCAACAATTCCGCATCTTGCGCAGCGAACCCATGGTACATTTTCTGGGACTTCAGCCAATTTCACTCGTTTACGGAGACATGCCTCGCACATGCGCTCACCGAATAGTGGCGGTGGTGCACCGCACACCAAACAGAAATCTGCACCGAGTTCTGACATGCCTTCACCGCCCACTCCTAGATGCTTGTTGGTTTCAATCTGTGCCAAGGTCAGTTGTCATTTGTATCATTTACTGATGCGACTGAATCCGAGTCTACTGATTTGATATTCAGGCTTTGCTCCATGGCGTTAATCCGCTGTTCTAAATTGCGACTTCGAGACACTACAGTCCATGTCCAAATTGCCAATCCAAAGATCATTCCTAAATAGGCAATTGAGAGATATGTTTTGTCTTCCATTTACTCACCATCCAACTCCTTTTGCAATCTCTCTAATCGTTGCTCAAATTTGGTAATTTCCATTGATGTTAGAATGTGGCCGACAATTAGAGTGGTAAATGAGATTGCGCCAATCATCAAAACTAACGCCATGTCTCCAGAAATGGAACTTTCCTCATCGCCGCCAATCACGGGCCCGGGGTGTCTGATTACCCAAATTCTTGTGGCAACATAAGTAAGCGGAACCAAGACAAAACCATACAGTCCAAAGGTCGAGAAGGTGTCTCTGCTCTCAACTCCATCCGGTTGACTTTGTCGACCGAGTACCAAAAATAATGCCAGAAGCGTCAGCAATCCAAAGGTGTTGAGCCGCCAATCTTCCCAGTCCCACGGCGTGCCCCATTCTGCAGCGCCCCAAACACATCCTGACCAAACGGCCATCAATCCGCAGGCCAATCCAGCTTCTGACCCAGCAATATGCAATTTCCATCCGAGTGGACTGCGTTTGAAAAACCACAATGCAGAGCCCACGAATAAAACGGCAAAAGCGATGAATGCAGCCCATGCTGCTGGAACGTGCCAGTAGAATATTCGTTGTGATTCAGGTGCTTGAAATGCATTGATATTGACGCTTGGCGCCCAATTAAATGCGAGAAATAGAGTAATCATTAGACCGATGAAACCCAGACCGAGAACAACCTCTCCAGCCCTAACTCGCATGGGTTTGGCTCGTTAATCCCCTTATTGAAGTTGAAGGTTATAACGCGGCACAATAATCTACTACTATACCCCACGGTAAAATTAGAATTGGGGTTAGTAATCTAATGAACACAGCGTTACTACGCGCCAATCTAATAGTGCTCATTTGGAGAAATCTAACCGCTATTGAGGTGAAGAGGGTGATTAATCCTCCCACGATAATAATTCGTAAGTCGACGCTTTGAAGGAAAATTTGCATTGCAATTGCCGTGATGATCATGCCACTTAGAGCACTCTCAGCGTAGGAATGTGGCACTGTGTTATGTTGAGACCGCCACCAATCAATCGCCCGATGTTCAGCAAGAATCTTGAATACCGAATCTCCAATTAATCCCATGGTAAATGCAGGAGCTAAAGTAAAACCCATCAGAATAATTTCTTCATCGGTCAATGTCAATGGGTCTGCTATCGAGAGTAATGTTCCCATTACCAATAGGGCAGCCAACCAATTTCTCTGCAGTGAAACCAAGGTGCTGAAATTTAGTTTCCAGCCAATTTTTGTATTGAGTAGAGAATATTTTTTGTCCTTTGAGATAACTGTCCATGTGTCGGTGTTTTCGGGTCTATTGCTTTGTGCAGTACTAAGGTCATGCATAGTAGTGGCACATTCGAACAACCTCTTGTCATGTGATGCTATGACTATTGCGTGTCCGAGATTTCTTAACATGTGAAGGTGGCTAACCAACATTTCAACAGATGTATCATCAAGGCCCGAATCTGGCTCATCGAGCAAAATAATTCTCGGTTCAGCACTTACCATTCCCGGAATAAGACCTGAAAGAACCGCTACTTTTCTCATTTGGCCACCCGAAAGGTGAGCGATTTTGTCATTTCGACGATTGCTAATCTTGTAATCCTCCAATAATGGTTTAGAATCGAAGGATTTCCCACATAGGCTTACGACATCTTGAAACCGTTGTTCAATAGTTTGGCTTTGAACTAAACAGTTTGATTGTAAAGTCAGGCCGAATGGTTTCGGGGGATTAATTCTCCTTCCATCACCGTCACAAACAATTTTTCCGTGGTGTCTTACTGTACCGCTCTCCATTGGGAGAAGTCGTGCGGCAGTCTCGATGACGGTTGATTTTCCAGCACCATTTTCACCGTATAGTATGACACATTCACCAGATTTGACAGTTAGTGAAAAATTGTTCAACACCACTCCCATACCGCGCCGAACAGTAACACCGTCCAGTTCGAGGAGAGCCTCTGCCATGGTTGTGCTATTGACACAACAGCCATGAATCCTACCATTTGGTAATATTGTTGCACTAATTCAAAAATACCCAGCACCAAGCGTTGTCATGGCGGCCCAGTTTACGCAGTTCAGCGTAGTCGAAAGTTGTCTGTTTGTAGTTTGGCTAATCGCAGTGCTGTGGCCGCTAGTATACTCTTATCGGCATAAAACGTCGTTCGCTCTTTCCATGACGGTTGGCTTACTATTGGGGTATCTTGTCCAGGTAATTTGGTCATTACTGTACAATTTTGACTTGGTTTCGTTATGGTTGTGGAGTGATTTGTGGATGGTTCCAACTGAAGCAAAGCAACCATCAGGATGGATTACCTTCATTTCTGCAGGTTTTCTCCACAGTCAGTTTGATGCTACTCACGTGCTTGGGAATATCTTGGTGATTTCACTGGTAGGAATTCCTCTCGAGCAAAGGCTTGGCAGAAATCGGTTTGCTGTGGTGTATTTTATCGGGTTAGTGGGCGGTTCAATTGCATGGTTCATGTTCAACATAGATTCATCAAGACCTGCGCTCGGTGCTTCAGGTGCGGCGTTTGGTCTATTTGGAGCATATTTGGCAGGTTGGCCAAAGGACGAGATACCGTTTCCGCTAATTTTAATTCGCAAATGGCCAGTGTTTTATCTAGCATTGATTTATTTTGGTCTCGAGGTGGTGAGGGCATACTCAACTTATGGACTTGAGAGGCCAAGCGATGTCGGCCATATGGCTCACTTGGGTGGTTTCATCTTAGCCTATGTTATGCTACCATTAGTTGCTAAAGGCGGGCCTGTTGCAATGGGGATTGAGGATGGTGGCCCGTCATCTTCGAGTGAGGTCATAAATCGTCTTAGGCAAATAAAAAAGCAGATGACAGATCTATCTGAAGTCGGAAATCCGTGGGAATCACAGGGCTATGAATTGCCTAAGAAATTACGCGAATCTGTCAAGAGTTTGATGGAATCCAGCGATGAGCCTGAAACAAGGCTGGCTTGGATGGAACACATTGCTGATTTGTCAGTGTGTCCTGAATGCGGTAGTAAGTTGGGTGTAGTAGAGCGTTCAGACGGCCCGCACTTACAGTGCCCCAAAAGCCCTGAACATTTCAATTGGCCATAATTTCCCCAAACCCCCTAAGGGGGTTGGGGAAGGGTCGAGAAATGGATACTATCAAAACATGGTTGAGCCTCAGGTATCCTGCCGAAGGGGTCAAGTTCAATGAGTTCTAACAATGGTTTACGTCGCTCAGCGATTTCAATTGTCTTGATTTTCCTACTCTCGATAAGTTCTGCTGCGGCCTCTGCAATCACCACCGATAGCCATGAAGACTCGATTAACAGCGAGCCTGCGACCCACACCACGCCGATTCTAATCGATGGACTCCCGCCGCTGATGTGCGG
>CEUR01013716.1_pt1 | contig 9787 bp, 8 predicted proteins | sample 356411 | NCBI WGS metagenome assembly CEUR01 (sample SAMEA2622715, study PRJEB7988) | marine metagenome | biome: marine biome (ENVO:00000447); feature: surface water layer (ENVO:00002042); material: "saline water (ENVO:00002010), including plankton (ENVO:xxxxxxxx)" | depth 5 m
TATCCAGTTGAACTACTTGGCCAATAATTTTAAATTAAATTTTTCCGAACAATTTGTGAAATTGTCTTACCGTCTGCTTTTCCAGCAAGTTCTTTTGTAACCATACCCATTACTTTACCCATATCTTGCATTCCCGATGCATTTGTTTTCTTTATAATTTCAATTACAATAGTCTCTATTTCAGACTCATTTAATTGTTCAGGTAAAAATTGCTTTATTATTTCTGCTTGATCTATTTCTACCTGAGCTAAATCTAATCTATTTTGTGATTTATAAATATCAGCGCTTTCTTTTCGTTGCTTTACCAACTTGCTTAAAATCTTGATTTCATCTGATTCGGATATCTCCGATTTATTACCCTTTTGAGTACTAAAAAGTAAGATTGAAGATTTAATAGCTCTTAAAGATTCTAATTCAATAGAATCTTTACTTTTCATAGCTTCTTTAATTTTTATATTTATTTTTTCAGCCAATTTCATACTAATCAACATTATCATGAAGAAATGAATTTTTTGAATTTAGATTCAAATTTCCCTCACTATCTTCTTCTAAACTTGATGATGACAAAGAGTTTTCAACAGATTCGTTTAAATCAATTCCAGCTCTTTTATATGCAGGTTCCTTTTCCATGTCCTCAACCTTCCTTGATTTGACAAATTTATAATTAAATTCTTTTAATTTTATTTTTCTTTCCTCAGTTCTTTTTGCTAAACCATCAACAATAGGGCTATTTAATGGATTTACTTCAATTTTTTTATCATCATTTTCAATACTTTCAACTGCAGATACTCTAGATTTATCATCCTCAACGACCGTGTAGGGGATTATCTGAACTGGATCAATTACTTCTATATCATTAACATCTTCCTCTAATACGTGAACAACTTTTTCCTCAATTTCAGTATTTGTAGATATTGGAAAATCAAATTTTAATTCTTTATCTATTTTAACATATTCCGCATCAACCACATTTATATCATTAACATTAACTAAATCAATTTTTTCATCAACAGATTGATGATTAACAACTACTGATTCAAATTCAATGTCTATATTTTTAATCTCTTCACTAGTTTTTACAATATTATTATTTGTTTCTTCAATATCATCAATATTGAAATCCGTATTTTTAAAATCAATTTCTTCAGACGAAAACTCATATTGTAATTCTGTTTTCTTCTCACTAAAATCCTCAGTAATTTCAGACTCATCATCTAAATTATATATTGTTTTCTTTGGTTCAATATGTAGTATTTCATCCTGTTGTTTCATATCAAAACCTGTAGCAATGACAGTTACAGTTATTTGATCGTTTAGACTAGAATCATCTCCAATTCCCATAATTATATTTGCATTATTCCCAGCTTTTTCTTGTATGTAGTCATTAATTACGCCTATTTCATCAATAGTTACTTCGGATGAACCAGAAACAATTAATAGTAAAACATTTTGAGCGCCATCAATCCTATTGTCATTTAGTAATGGTGAATCTAGTGCATTTGAAACTGCCCTTAATGCTCTTTTTTCACCTGAAGCACTATATGAACCCATTATTGCATTACCACTTTTTGAAAGAACTGTTTTTGCATCTTTTAGGTCTATATTTTGCGTGTAATGGTGCGTTATAACTTCTGCAATTCCTTTAGCTGCTGTTGCCAATACTTCATCAGCTTTTGAAAATCCCTCTTTTACACCTAAATTTCCATAAATATCCCTGAGCTTATTATTGTTTACTACTATCAGTGAATCAACATTAGATCTTAACTTCTCTAAGCCTTTATTTGCATGGTTCATCCTTATTTTACCCTCAAATACAAAAGGCATTGTTACTATACCTACAGTTAAAATATCCATATCCATTGCTAATTTTGAAATAATTGGAGCTGCACCTGTTCCTGTTCCTCCACCCATTCCAGCAGTAATAAAAACCATTTTTGTATTCTTTTCTAGCAACCTTCTCATTTCATTTAAACTTTCAACTGCAGCTTTTTCTCCAATTACTGGATCAGCCCCTGCTCCTAAACCCTCGGTTTCTTTTATACCCAACTGAACCTTGTTGGGAACTGGACTATTTTCTAAAGCTTGCGAGTCAGTATTGCAAACAACATAGTCAACTCCATTTATCCCTTTACTATACATGTAATTTATAGCATTACTACCACCCCCGCCGATGCCAATTACCTTTATAACATTACTTTGGTTTTTTGGAAGTATAAATTCTATGTTATCAAATTGATTTTCTGTATTCATAATTTTATTATTCTGCGTTTTCTAAAAATGTTTTTATTTTTTCCGTAAATTTTTCAAAGATTGATTGCGAGGATTTTGATTCGATTGAATCTGAATCCTCAATATCATTATCACTTTCTTCATCTTTTTTCTCTCCAGGTGAAATATTTTTTCTTTTATCCATTGAGTTCATTACAAGTCCAACTGCAGTCGCAAAAGTAGGATCTGATATCTCTATTGAATTGTTTCCAGCTAGGTGCTCATTTGGTAAACCTATTCTAGTATCCATTCCAGTAACATATTCAACTAGCTGTTTTAAGTGCTTTAATTGACTGCCTCCGCCTGTCAAAACAATACCCGCAATCAATTTTTTCTTTTGTTCTTCATGACCATAATTTTTTATTTCCATATAAACTTGCTCAATAATCTCGACAACACGTGCATGTATGATTTTCGAAAGATTTTTTATTGATATTTCCTTAGGATCTCTCCCCCTAAGTCCTGGAATTGAAACAATTTCATTGTCTCTATTTTCACCTGGCCAAGCTGATCCAAATTTAATTTTTAATAATTCTGCTTGCTTTTCAATAATTGAACAACCCTCTTTAATATCTTCTGTAATAATATTACCTCCAAATGGAATTACTGAAGTATGTCTAATTATTCCGTCTTTGAATATAGCAAGGTCAGTTGTTCCTCCTCCAATATCAATCAAAGCTACACCAGCTTCTTTTTCCTCTCTGCTCAATACTGCGTCAGCAGATGCTAATGGCTCAAGTGTAATACCATCAAAATCAATTCCTGAACTTTTGACGCACCTAGCAATATTTTTAATAGAACTTACTTGTCCTACAACAACATGGAAGTTAGCCTCTAATCTTCCACCAAACATCCCGATGGGTTGCTTGATTTCACTTTGTCCATCAATTTTATACTCTTGAGGCAATACGTGTATTATTTCTTCTCCTGGCATCATAACAAGTTTATAAACTTGATTAATGACATTTTCTATGTCTGATTCACATATAACTTGATCAGAGTTTTCTCTCGTTACATAATCACTGTGTTGAAGACTGCGGATATGTTGACCCGCTATACCAACAACTACTTTATCAATTTTCTCATTAGAGTTATTTTCAGCCTCATGTATTGCGTGCTGAATGGATTGAATGGTTTGACTAATATTATTTACTACTCCTCTGTGAACACCTAGACTTTTAGATTTACCAACTCCAATTATCTTAAGTTTTTGATACTCATTAACTACACCTATCATCGCAACAATTTTGGTTGTACCAATATCTAATCCTATATATAATTCATTTTTTTCCATATTATTTTTTTTCAACAATTACCTGATTATCAAATTTTAAATTGATTGTTCTTGCTTCATCCAAATTATTTTCATTAGATTTTGATGCATAAAAAAACTTATAATTCTTAAGTTTTTTTTCTAAGATATTAAGATTACCAAGCTCTATTGTATAAGAATGTTTTTTAGGTTTAATAAATAATTCTGTCGAATCTGAAAAAATGTAATTGAAGTGATTCTTAAAAAAGCTATCGTTCATTATTTTGTAGCCAAGATTGGCAATTTTATCGAGTCTAAATGAATCTATTTTGCCAAAAAATTTAATAACTTCAATTTCAATTAGATTTGATTTTGGTACTACTTCTCCATCCCTGTCTAAATAAGCATTTAAGGAATTAATCTCTACAACTGGTTCTCTTTCATCAATTTTAATTTTCAATTTTGAATTAATTCCAAAATGTACATTTGATTTTTTAACGTAATTAATTAAATTCAAACTTTTCTCAATTTTATTTAAATCAATTTTATTAATCATAACTGAATCTTTAACGAATTCAAGGGTTTTTAAATAGTTGATTATTGAATCTTTTGTAATCATTCTTAAAGAATCATTTATTACATTATCAACATTTAAATATTTAAATCGATGATTGTAAATAGAGTTTGAATAAATAATTGATACAGTTATTATCATTAATAAAATTGATATGGAAAAGGTTTTAATTTTCATTTTGATCAATTATTGTTTGTTTTATGGATTCAACTAAATCTCCAATATCACCTGCCCCCATTGATATTACCAATTCATAATCGTCGTCTAATAATAATTTTGAAATATCACTTTTATCAATGAGTGCTTTGTTTTTATTATTTATTTTATCAAAAATTGATTTTGAGGATATTCCTTTTATCGGTTTCTCTCTTGCTGGATAAATATCTAATAAAGCAATTTTATCGAACTTTTCTAATGATTTAGCAAATTCAACCAAAAAATCCTTTGTCCTTGAAAAAAGGTGCGGTTGAAAGATTACTAGTTTTCTCTTATTTGGATATAAAGTTTTAACAGAATTAAATATTGAATTTATTTCATTTGGATGATGTGCATAATCATCAATATAAATTTTAGGATCAATTAACTCAATTGAAAACCTCCTCTTTATACCTGGAAATGATTTTAACGATTTGATTATAATTTCAGGTTTAATTTTTAATGATTTTGCGATAATGAATGCTACCAATGCATTAAAAGCATTGTGATCACCAAGCATATTTAACTCAATATTTGTGTATAGATTATTTTGAAACTCTATATCAAAAATTGACTTGCCGTAACAATTTTTTTTGTTAATTATTCTAGCATCAGCAAAAGAGTTATCTCCAAAGCTAATTCCATTGAAGTTTAAGTTTGAATTATGAAATAAAATTCCATTTTGCTTTAAATTGTTAGCAAATTTTTCAAAAGATTTGTTAATATCATTAATATCAGTGTAAATATCATAATGATCACCGTCAACATTTAAAATAGATGCAATATTTGGATTTATTTTTAAAAAGGTTTTATCGTATTCATCTGCTTCAACAATAAAAATATCATCGCCCTTTATAATGATATTTGATTCGTATTTTTTTAAAACTCCACCAATAAATGAGGTAAATTTTAATTCTGAATTAAAAAGAATATGAGATAATATTGATGTTGTTGTTGTTTTTCCGTGAGTTCCTGCTATTGCAATGCAAAAACTTGAATTAACAATCTCTGCAAGCAAATCAGATCTTTTTACAATATTAAAATTATTTGATTTAAAGAAATTTAAAATCTTGTTGTTTTCATTTATCGCAGGAGTATAAACAATAAGTGTATTTTTTGAATCTTTAAATTTTGAGTTAATTTTTTGTTCACAATCTGAAAAAATTATTTTTATTCCAAGTTTAATCAACCTCGTTGATTGAAAAGATTTTTCACGATCATAACCAGCAACTTTTTTATCTAAATGCGACATGTACTCAGCCAATGAAGACATTCCAATACCACCGATACCTATGAAGTAATAATTTGTATGGCTCAAACAGTTCATTTTAAATACTTCTTAATTTCATTGACAATTAGTTTGGATGCATTTGGTTTTGAAAAAGCACTTATCTTGTCTGATAAAGAGCTGTAGTAAATATCACTCACCAAAATTTTATTAATAATTGATGTAAGCTTATATTCAATTTCATCCTCCTCTACATACTCTGCAGCACCCAAATCATACAATTTTTTTGCATTTTTATACTGGTGATTCTCAGCAACATTTGGAGAAGGGATAAAAATAACTGGTTTACCTACAAAACAAAGTTCTGATATGATGCTAGCACCCGACCTCGAAACGATTATATCAGCTGCTGAAAATGCCTTATCCATGTCTTTAATAAATGGTAAAACCTTAATATTGGAGTTATTTATTGATTCATACTTACTTTGGTATCTTACACCACATTGTAGAATAACTTGCAAATTATTTTTTTTAAAATAATTTAAGTTTTTGGAAACAAAATCATTAATTCTACTTGCACCTAAGCTTCCGCCCACAAACAATACTGTTTTTAAATTAGAGTTAAAGCCAATTTGTTTTAAATAATCATTTTTATTTTTTAAGCTTAAGTTTTTTATGGATTTTCTTATTGGATTTCCTGAGAAAACAATTTTTGAACTTGTAAAGTATTTATCCATACCATCATACGCTACAAATATTTTTTTGGCATATTTTGATAATATTCTATTAGTCAAACCCGGATAAGAATTTTGTTCCTGTATGAAAACTGGAATTCTTAAGATTGAAGCAACATACATTACAGGACCACTAGCATAGCCACCTGTTCCAATTACTATTTTTGGATTGTATTTAAGAATAATTACTAATGAATGAAATAAACTTAAGATAATTTTTAATGGCAACAAGAGATTTGATAATGATTTGTAACTTCTTTGAAAGCCAGAAATCCATAGTCCAATTATTTTATACCCATTCTCTGGAACTTTTTTCATTTCCATTTTATTTTTAGCTCCAATAAAAAGTATCTTACAGTTTGTTATTTTTTTTGTTAATTGATCTGCAATACTTATTGCAGGATAGATATGACCACCTGTACCCCCACCTGATATAATTATTTTACAATTCATCATTCAATTCGTTTAGATTAGTTTCCTCAGCCATTACTTTATTATTTCTACTAATACTTAATAGAACTCCAAAAGCAAAGAAAGTCATCCAAATGGATGTACCACCCGTACTAATTAGAGGCAATGGTTGACCTGTTACAGGAAATAATTGTACCGCCACACCCATATTTATTAATGCTTGAAATACAATTGGTAATCCAACGGCTAAAGAGAGTAACTTACCAAATAAGTTTTTAGATTTATGTGATATAATTACGATCCTAAAAAGTAGAATTATATACAGCAACAAAATTATAATAGATACGAAAAGGCCATATTCCTCAGTGATAATTGAAAAAATAAAATCTGATGTACTCTGTGGTAAAATATATTTCATTGAACTTTTTCCCGCTCCTACACCAAATAGTGAACCAGTGGCTATTGCAGCCTTCGCCCTATTTATTTGGTAATTTGAATCATTATCTATAGAGGGATTGATAAAATTTTCAATCCTGTTTGACCATGTATCTACTCGATTTGGTAACATTTCTGGATATTTTTGAGAGATACCAATAAATGTTGTTGTTAAAATGATTATTGAAAAAATAATTGTAATAATTTTTTTTATTGGGTATTGTCCTATAAAAATCAGTATTAAACATAAAGTAAAAATCATGAAAGCTGTAGAGAAATTTGATGGCAATACCAACATCACCACCAAGATGATTGGCATCCATAGTTTTATTAAAGAGTCTTTAAATTCAATTTTTTTTTCATGTTTTTTTGAAATATAATTTGATAAATATATAAGTAGAAAAATTGAAGCAATTGATGATGGTTGAAATGAAATATTAATTAATGGGATACTTATCCATCTACTTGCATTGGCACCATCAATCTCATTTCCCTGCATTGCAGTTATCAATAGTAAGAGAATTGCGAGTGGCAAAACTATAAGTGATAACCCCCTCAAGTATTTATAATTAATAAGATGGGTTGCATACATTATCAAAACACCAATAAATATTATTGCAACATGTTTAAATACACTTGAAAAAATGAGATTAACTCCAAAGTTTGAGCTTGCACTATAAACTGGTAAAAAAGAAAATATAGATAGTGATAAGACAACTATCCATATAATTTTATCTCCTCTTAAATTACCAATAAAACTCATAACTTTCTTACCTCTTCTTTGAATTGATCACCTCTTTCCTCAAAACTTTTGAATAAATCAAAACTTGCACAAGCTGGTGATAATAGTACAACATCGCCAGGCTTAGAAATTTTATAAGCACTGGAGACTGCATCTGTGATATTATCTGTACTAACTATCACATCAGTATATGAGGAAAAAACATCAATTAGTTTGTTATTATCCTGTCCTAGACATATAATTGCTTTAACTTTATTACTAACAAGTGGAATCAAGTCATCATAAATATTTCCCTTATCAACTCCACCAGCAATCCAAATAATTGGATCATCAAATGAATCTAATGCATAAAAAACTGAATTAACATTTGTAGCTTTTGAGTCATTGATATATTTAACCTTTTGAATAGTCAAAAAATGTTCTAGCCTGTGTGGAATGCTCTTGAAAGTTTTTAAACTCTCTTTAATTTTTTCGTTAGATATTTTCAATATTTGCGCAACACTTATAGCTGCCATAGAGTTTTGTAAATTGTGTATTCCTGTTATTGGAACTTTATTAGTACTTAACATAAACTTCTTTTTATTTATTAATGAATTAATATGATTTTGATCTATAAATAACAGAGTGTTTTTATCTTCATTTTTTGATAATGAAAATGAAAATACTTTGGACTTCACTTTTATAGTTTTGAAGATTTTTTTGGAAACTTTACAATTGCTATTATATATAAAGTAATCTTCATTTTTTTGATTTTTTACGATACCAAATTTAGAGTTGATATAATTTTGGAAACTTTGATCATACCTGTCTAAATGATCTGGCGTAATGTTGGTTATTATAGAAATATTAGGTTTAAAATTTGTTATGTGATCCAGCTGAAAACTACTTACTTCTAAAACGTAATAATCATAAGAAAAATCACAAACAGACTCTGCAAAGCTAACTCCAACATTACCTGCCAAGCCAACGTTAAATCCACTTTCCTTAAGTAAATGGTATATTAGGCTAGCTGTTGTTGTTTTTCCATTAGAACCTGTTACTGCAATTATAAAAGCGTCAGTATGTCTACTAGCAAATTCAATCTCCGAAATAAATTTGTTTTCATTGATTTCTGGGAATGATTTTTTTAATTCAGTAAATGATATTCCTGGGCTAATTATAACTTGATCAGGATTCAATAATCTTTTTAAATTATGTCCGTTTTCCTCATAGCCAATTTCATTTTTAATTAGATGTTTTTTAACACTCTTTTCGATTATATTCTTGTCAGATATAAAAACATTTATTCCCAATTTCTTAGCCAATTTTGCAGAACCTAGTCCACTTATTCCTGTACCTAATATTGTTATGTCTCTGGTTTTTATCATCTAATTTTTAATGTTATTAATGATAGAATAGCTAGCATAATCGATACTATCCAGAATCTTGCAACAATTTTACTCTCACTGTATCCTTTTTTTTGAAAATGATGGTGAATTGGTGTCATAAGGAAAATTCTTTTCCCAACACCAAGTTTTTTCTTTGTATACTTAAAGTAACTAACTTGAATAATAACTGATAATGTCTCAACTAAAAAAACACCGCACAAAATTGGTAAAATGAGCTCTTTACGAACAAGTATAGCAATAACTGCTATTATCCCACCAACTGTTAAACTGCCTGTATCACCCATGAAAATTTGAGCTGGATATGTATTATACCATAGGAAGCCAATCAAACCACCCAGAAGTGCTGCAACAAATACAACAATTTCACCTATTCCAGGCAAATACATGATGTTTAAATAATCTGAAAAAATTATATTTCCAGAAATCCAAGAAAAAATGCCTAAAGTGAATACTATTATTGATGAAGATCCTGCAGCTAGACCATCTAAACCATCTGTAAGATTAGTCCCATTTGATAGTGAAACAATTATAAAAGTGATTATAATTACATAAAGAATCCA
>CEUR01081356.1_pt1 | contig 9718 bp, 4 predicted proteins | sample 356411 | NCBI WGS metagenome assembly CEUR01 (sample SAMEA2622715, study PRJEB7988) | marine metagenome | biome: marine biome (ENVO:00000447); feature: surface water layer (ENVO:00002042); material: "saline water (ENVO:00002010), including plankton (ENVO:xxxxxxxx)" | depth 5 m
CCACAAACTGGACATGTAAAAGCTTGGGTTGGTGGGATAAACTACAAACATTTTCAGTTTGATCATGTCTACCAAGGGAAGCGTCAGATTGGTTCAACATTTAAACCATTTGTATATGCCTCTGCAATTGATCAATTAAAGCTCTCTCCATGTGATTCATTTCCAGATGGGTTCTATTGTGTTGAAGCGAAAAAATTCGGTGCTCATGAAGCTTGGTGTCCAAAAAATTCTGGGGATAGGTACACTGGAATGCGAACCCTGAAGAATGCACTGGCAAACTCTGTAAATACCATAAGTGCAAGATTGATTGACAAAGTTGGGCCTGGCCCCGTTAGTAAACTTGCTGCAGACTTGGGTATTAGTTCAAAAATTCCAAATGTTCCTTCCATTGCATTGGGCACTGCTGATTTGAGTGTATATGAAATGGTTGCAGCATATAGTTCTTTTGCAAACCAAGGCATTTATGTTAAACCCGTAATAGTAACTCGAATTGAAGATAAAAACGGAACTGTTTTATTTGAAGCAACTCCGGAAACACGTGATGTTCTGAGTGCAGAGTCTGCCTATGTTACTGTAAAACTCCTTGAAGGGGTCACAGAATCTGGATCTGGAATTCGTTTGAGACACCGAGGCGCAGAAGAAAATAATCCTTATTTTGGGACGGTTGTAACTGGATATCCCTATGAATTCCAAAATCCAATAGCAGGTAAAACCGGAACAACCCAAAATCAAAGTGATGGCTGGTTTATTGGCATGGTACCAAACCTTGTGACTGGGGTGTGGGTTGGTGGAGAAGATCGCGCAACACACTTTAACTCCATTGCCTATGGCCAAGGTGCAACGATGGCGCTTCCGATATGGGCTTTGTATATGAAAAAACTATATGAAGACCCCATGTTGGAAATCTCCATAGATTCTTTCCCTGCTCCTAAAAAAGTAAGTATCCCTCTTGATTGTGAGTTGCTTGCAGAACTCCGGCGACAAAACACTAGAAATGATGAGATCGACTTAAACGATCTCGGGCTTTAATCCGTTATTTGCCAAATCGCTGTTGTAAAATCGTGGATCACCAGTTACCTCTTCTCCTATCCATATCGGAAGATCTAGCTGTTCGTCGTCTGCGGATAATTCCACTTCAGCAATTACCAAACCCTGAAGTTTTCCTAAGAAAACATCAACTTCGAATAAATGAGACTGATGAGGAACAAGATACCGGGTTTTTCGAATGGTTTCCCCTAAACACAAATCCAAAAGCAATGTTGCTTCATTTTCTGGAATTTCTTTCTCCCACTCAAAACGAGTGTCTCCTTTTTCGTTAGACTTGCCCTTAATCGTTAAAAACGATCTGGCATCCGTTTTCCGGATACGAACTGTTCGTGCGGGGTCAAATGATAAATACCCCTGAATAATGCTTTTTGAATTGGTGTGGTGTTGTAAACACTCGTCAAGATTAGAAACTAAAAATTTACGTTCGATTTCTGTCACTTATTTTCTTTAAAGATAACACATTGTTCTAAAGTTAAAAGATTCCTCGAACTGGGAAAAATCGAAATTTATCTGAATAAAGATCAAACCCCAGGGTGAGCTGATGGCTATTGAATGGAGCAATTTGAATGTCTTCAAAGCTATGGGTGTAGGTGTAAAAAAATGAAAACCCTCTAAATTGTAATCCTGTCAATAGAGTCAATTGTTTGTGATCTTGGTTGAAGTTCTCTACAGCAAAAAGATTTGCGTTTGGTTGTGTGCCAAAGCGATATGATGCCCCAAAAGAGAGGTTTAAATTGTTGAGTGAGTGGTGTGACATTATATTTATATCAAAGGATGGAAGGTCTGCATACTCCACCAACTGAATCATCGCAGAGGGTTCAAGAGAAGTGTTGTCGTTGAATTCAAAAAAATGTCCTGCATTTACAATAAATTTTTTTCCCTTGTCTAGACTGATGTTGTCTGAAATGTTCTGCCCTTTAAAAATGAGGTTTCTAACTGTGAAGTGCGAGTAGAATTGATAGCGGATGTAGGTGAGTCCCAAGTCCATGTGGAAGCCGTTGGATTTAACTTGATTTCCTTCAACAAGCGGATCCCCAAGGTCTGGAGCAAATTGGGTTTGGTCATGGGTATTATTAAGTACCCCAGCCGAAAGACCAAAAGAAAGTTGATGAATATCTCTGTTCCCAAGAATAAGATTGATGTGATGGGCATATGTCACTGAGGCGCCAACTTGATTGTGAAATCCATTTTTGTCATTATAAAAAACGGTTCCCAGTCCAGATTTTAAACCGATTCGACCATGTGCGTTGATGGTTTGTAAACTTGGTGCATTTTTCATGCCTTGCCACTGTGATCGATGCGTAATTCGAGCTTGAACTCCTTCAAGCTGGGCGCCTGCCATTGATGGGTGAACCAAAAAATAATTATCGGTAAGGTAATCTGCATAAATGGGAAGCTGAAGTTGTCCGAAACTGATGTGAGTTTGTGCCAGAGCAAAAAACAGCAGCCATTTAGCAGAAATGCTTAGTGATATGAATGTAAATTTTTTCACTATACTTGAATTGTGCAAATAAAAGATAAACTTTTGACATTAATTACCCGCCTAATCTCCCTTTGGTTTTGTTTTATGCTTCCGTTAGATGGGCTAGCACAGTTAAGCACTAGACATTATATCCCACCTATACCAGCGCAATATTATCAGGGCTACGAGATTTATAATTCTTCTTTCTTATATATATCAACCCCTTATGATGAAGCACGCTTTACAATTAAACCAGTTGGACAATCAGCGACTAATTGGATAACAGGTGTTGTTAAAAACAGTGATTCATATAAAATTCAATTATCCAATGATGAAATTGGTGCTGATCCAAGTGTAGTTCAAAACGATTTCATTTTTACAGATAAAGGGTTTGAGATTGTGGCTGATAGAGAAATTTATGTTTCCCTTCGAATTAAAGCCAATAATCACGCTGGGGCACTTGTTAGCAAGGGTGTTGATGGGCTAGGCAAAGATTTTCGTGTAGGTGGAATGGAAAGACAAGGTAATGATGATTTTTCTTTTTTCTCCATCATGGCTACACAAAACAACACTTTGGTTGAATTTACTTCTGATCCTCAACTTGTCGCTTTAAACACAAACGGTACACTCCCCCAGAGTATAGTATTAAACAATAACGAAAGTTATATTGCACTGTTTAGTGGGCCTAATTGTGCCCGGTTTATTGGAACACAAATTCAATCCCAAAATGACATTATTGTTAATACTGGTTCTATTTTAGGAAGTTTCAGTAACGAAATTATTGACTCTCCTGATTTCTACCCTGGGGAAAGAGATTTTGGCTATCTTAATGGAAGTGATATGGGGTTTGATCAGCTTGTGAGCTTGGACTCCAGTGTTGATGCAACTGAATATCTTCTTGTAAAAGGAGATGGATTTAATAGTATCGAAAATGCCCTTATAATTGCCAATGAAGATGAAACAGAAATCCTTCTGAATGGAGATACAAGTTCTTTAATCAATCTAAATAAAGGTGAACATGTTTTTATAGAGGGGAACCTGTTTACGGACAATTCCAATTCAGCCATTAGTTTTATTAACATATCATCTAATAAGAACATTTATGTTTTTCAAGGAACTGGGAAAAAAGGAGAAGCTGAAGGCAGGTTTCCTGGAGGACAAAGAGTACATTTTTACGGGGCAAATCAGGGAATGTTTTTTGTTCCTCCTCTAAGTTGCACAAGTGTTGGTGATGTCGAGAGTATTGCCCGAATTAATGAGGTTGATGAAAATTCGATTTTTAACGGTTCTTTGTTTATACTCAGTTCTTATGGATCCTCAGTAAAAGTAAATGAAAATGATATTCTATCTCTTAATAATGTTACTTTCGAACCTGGCCCCATTCAATCCTCTTCTGCTGATTACCAAATTCACAGAGTTGATGGTCTAGATGGTGATGTGTCAGTTGTTGGCTCAAATGAACTTTATGTCTCATATTACAATGTTAATAACACCGCAACTTCAGGAGCATTCTATTCTGGGTTTACTCTTGAGCCCAAAATTTATCCTAACTTAAGTTTGAACTCTTTGGGCAACTGTGTTGATTCATCTGGACAAAGCAATGTTATCTTACAGATTCCCAATGCTGAAAATTACGACTCCCTCAAATGGCAAAAACAAAAAGATGACGGGGGGTGGCAAAACATCTTTACTGGAACATCCGACAGTTCTGAATATACCCCTGATTCCTTTGGATCCTATCGCTTAAAAGTAGTGATTGACTGTTTATCCCCGAACAGTATTGTTTATTCCTCTGCTATCAATGTCAGCATTTGTCCGAATGATTCGGATAAAGATGGGGTGGTTGATAACGTTGACCTTGACAACGACAATGATGGTATATATGACAAAATAGAGTCTTTTGGGGATTTTGAAATTGATCTTACCACAACCCCTCCTAAACTTGTGGTTGACAAACCACTTCCCTACAGCACCCCTGTTCTGTCACAGGTACTATCGGTTGGGAATGGAACTTTTACACCTTTCAATGATGGCCGATTTACCTCTTTCTTACCGCCTAAACAAAATTCAGATGATGCCGTACGATATCAACTCAAACCAGATGTCCCCAAATCGATTCATTTTTCATTTGGATTTGATAATAGTGAGTCTGCTATTCCAGATCAGGAAAACTCTTACTATATATTAGAAAGCATTGACCTCTCTGAGAGTATCACCCTACTTGATCCAGAAAACGAATTAGAAATTCTTGAAAATAGCAACTTTGTCAATGGATATTCTTTTTACAATAACTCAAAAATCACATTTAAATTCAATAGTGATGCTGTTGGTAAGAATAGTAAATTTATATTCCAGGTCAACAACTCTTCAGGCTTAATATTTACTCACCACAATGGTTCTAGTGGAGACTCTGTTTTTAATGGCATTTTAAGCATCAGGAATCTTGATCAATTTTCTGACGATGACTTGAGTGCAGATAAATATGATTTAGATAGTGATGATGATGGTTGTTTTGATATTGATGAAGCTGGTTATTTAGATCCTGATCTTGACGGTAAAGTTGGGCAATCGCCACTTACTGTTGATGATAATACTGTTTCAAATAATGGGGCAGTAATTAACCATCCTTATGCAACAACTCGTGAAGGTCCGCGTCCATATGATCGTGATTATAATGGAGTATTTGACTTTCAAGAAGGGGGCGCCCCTGCTGAAATTTCCCCAAATGGAAATCCAATTTCTGTTGAAGTTTGTGAAGGGGAGACAGCTACTTTCTCTGTGGATACTCCAACTGAAAATGCTAATTTCCAATGGATAATTAATGGCGTCCCCGCCGCAGAAAGCGAAACTTTCATTGGTGTGACTACAAACACCCTTTACATAAATACTGAATCCGCATTCGAAGATTCGTGGTTAGATGGAGCCGAAATTCAGGTCTTAGTATCTAAACCAACCTACACCTGCCCAGTTGAATCGATAAAAGGTGTTTTTCTTACCATAAATCAAGTTCCAGAAACCCCTGTTGTAGAGCCCATTTACACGTACTGTTATGAAGACTCACCAACGGTTGAAGATTTGAAAAATAATATTGGGGGGGCAGTTGGTGTGTTTTTATCTTCTGCCAGTGGAAGCGCTTTAACCGATAACACACTGTTATTACATAATCAAAATTATTTTATAGAGGCTTATTCCCCAAAAGGCTGTTCGAGTTTAACCCGCGCCGAGACAGAAGTTTTTATTAGTAATCCTGAACTGCTTTCTTCTAAATCACAAATCTGTTTTGGCGAAGAGATCTCATTGAGCGTTAATGGTGTCCCCGCAACTGGCCAAGATTTTGCTTTAGCAAATCCCGAATTTGAGCGGTTTTTAGAATACGGTAGTTCATCATATTTCTTAAAACGAGAGTCTATGACTTGGACAGATGCTTATGATCTAATTCAATCTCTAGGTAATGGTGCTTCGATGTATGTAATCAACTCCAAGGAGGAAGAAAGCGCTGTTTATAGTGCTTTAGATGCTATTGGTGTTGCTGGGACAGGTGACATACACTTTTGGTTGGGTTTAAGACAACAGTCAAGTTTAAACCCAAACAATAATGTAGATGAGGGTTGGCAGTGGCTTGATGGCAGAATGCTCTCCGATGAACTTGCCAATTGGAGTTCGGGAGAGCCAAATGACTATGGTCCAGAGCAGACAGCGTTTGAAGAAGATGGTGGAGAAGACTATGCACAATTTGATTTTTTTGAGATAAAAACTTGGAATGATATGACAAATGATTCGCCCACCAGTGGTGATTCTTGGCCTGTATTTGAGTTTACTGGTACTACAGAAGTTGTTTGGGGTAAAATAGACCCTATAACGAATTCTGATATTGTTTTTGATGGGGTAGAAACAAGCACTATCACTGATTCGCCTACTGAAACAACTACCTATTTTTATGAAGTGACCACGAATGGGGTGGTTTGTCGTGTTGAAACCACAATTGTTGTTAATCCTTTACCTGAAATTCTCCCAGCTGATGATCTAGAACTTTGTGATAATGCTATCGATGGTGATGCATACAATGGTCTGGTAAATGGGTTTGATCTGCAAGCTCAAGAGGTTTCCATATTGAATGGTGACGAAAGTATCGAGGTCTTATTCTTTATAAATGAAAATGATTTAGATGATAATCCTATTGATAAAACGCAATCGTTTAACAATCGTACCAATCCTGAACAGATTTATTATCGCATTCAAAATAAAACAACCGGCTGCGTTTCTGATGAAACTGGATCCTTTTCATTGCGAGTGTTGCCAATCCCACCTGTTGTCAACATTCCACCTCACTATGAATGTGACAATTTAGCAAGCGGAAGTAATACAGATAATATTACCACTTTCGATTTAAGACTCAATGATGCAAGAATAAAAGCCCTACTTGGTGGAGCTTCCGATCAGTACCAAATTAGCTACCACAACTCTGCTTCAGATGCTGAGAATCCTGCTTCAAACGGTATCGATTTTTATACAATGAACCCGACGGAAAATGGCCAAAAAACCATTTATATACGTGTTACCGATAAACTGACATCTCTACAATGCGAAAACACAATTAACAACTTTGATTTAATACTTAGTCCATTGCCAGTTATTGAAACCCCTGTCATAAACTTTGAGCAATGCGATGAAACTGATGGAGTATCAGATGGTGTAGTACTTACTAATTTGAGGAGCTTTGAAAATATCATTTCAACCAACTCTTTGAATGAGTTGTTTTCATATTACACTGACAACTCTTTTTCTTCAAGTACTAAAATCGATGACCCAAGTTCTTATTATAATATTGATTCCCTTGGAAACCCCATTTTAAATAGCACCATTTTTGTGCAAGTTAATAGTATTTTACCTGATGGTGTTTATGCGCCCAACGGAAGTTGTATAAGCTACGCAGAAATTAATCTAAATGTTGTTGTGAGTCAAATCAAGGCTGATTTTATGCTCGATTTCAATGCTTGTGAACTTACTCCATCAATAGACCAAGACGGAAAAACTCAATTCTCATCAGATATTTTTGACACCTTAACTTCTGAGCTTCTCAAGGAACACCCTTTATTTACAGCGTCCGGAGTCGTTATAAGGTTTTTTCCTTCCTTAGATGATGCGGCAAGAAAATTAAATGAGATTGATACAGACAAAGAGTATGAAAATCTAAACCCCGTAATAAATGGAAATAATTGGAATGACGAAATATGGGCAAGCGTTGAAGTTGAAGGGTTAAATACAATCAGCTGTATTGGGCTTAAAAAAGTTGCAAGTTTGTTTGTAGAACGTTTACCCACTGCTCACCCTGTAGCCCCGTTTCGTGAGTGTGATGATGATGATGATGGAGTATACCCCTTTGACACTACAAGGCTTCTTCAAGAATTAACTCTTGGTCAAAACAATATCAATGTTTCCTTTTTTGATAAGGATTACAACCTTCTCTTTTCCGATGCGCTTCCAAATCCTTATGTGTCTTCAAGTCAGACGATATTTGCCCGTGTTGAAAACACCTCCTCAGTAAATACTCCTTCTTGCTATGAAGAAACAGAAATAACATTTATCGTTGATGATACGCCCAATTTCAATCCACTACTACCTCTTGTATTGTGTGATGATTCTGACGGAGTAATCGATCAAAAAGCTGCTTTTGATACAACTTCAATAGAGTCGAATATTCTAAATGGTCAAACAGATATTACACTTAATTATTTTGACAGTAACGGCAATATATTGCCAAGTCCACTCCCACAATCTTTTTCCACCGAATCAACTAGTATCCTTGTGGAATTGGTCAGCAACATTAACAACAGTTGTATAAGTGAGGGGATTATCGAATTTGAAGTCATAGATAACCCATTATTTGATTTAGATGAGCAAGCTGTCCTGTGTCTTAACGAGGCTAGCTTAGACCTTGAGGTCCAAAACCCTTCAGACATCTACACTTATCATTGGGAGTATGTAGGTGAGAATAATGAACTATCTTCTGTAGGCTCTACATCAAAAGTTACCATTTCAACAGGTGGAATATATCAAGTAACCGCAACAACTGGTGGAAGTTTTGGTTGTACAACCACAAAAACAATAGAAGTTATAACTTCTGAATTAGCTAAACTCAAAGACCAAGATATAATCATCCGTGGCTTTTCTAGTCGAGAAAACACCGTGGAAGTTCTTATAGATAATCTAGGAATCGGAGATTACGAGTTTGCTCTTGATAATGGAAGTTTCCAAGATGAACCTTACTTTACTCAAGTAAAGCCAGGGATGCGAACAGTAAGTGTTCGCGATAAAATTGGTTGTGGTACAGCAACTGCCCAAATCGGTGTTGTAGGGTATTATAAATATTTTACTCCCAACAACGACGGAATAAATGATTCCTGGCAAATTCTTGGTTTGAAAACAACATTTAACAGCAAATCAAATGTATACATATATGACCGATATGGTCGTTTCTTATATCAAATCTCAGACCCTGATGAGTCTTGGGATGGTTCCTATCGAGGCCAACCCCTACCGGCTGATGACTACTGGTTCAGGTTGGAACTTGAAGATGGACGCGTATATACTGGTCACTTTAGTTTGATGAGATAAAAACAATATCTTTACATAAACAGATTTTATTATGGCCACATATACTTGTAATCAATGTGACATGGCAGTTAATGCCAGTTGTGCAAAATGCGATACCCCTCTTGAAAATGGAAGCATAACCACCGACGAAGGAGCAGAAGTTCAGGTCTCTCAATGTCCAAGTTGTGAAGGAATGATAAAGTCTCCTTTGTGCTGTGGAGAAGATATGAGTTGTGCTGTCTAAGGTAGGTTCCCTTTGGAGAAGAAACGCATACCAACGGATGTTTTTGGGGAATGGGTAGAGCTCGGTCGTGACGAAGGGATGGCAATGGGCCATCAGCAAGCTGTAGACCATATGCTTGAATTAGCTTTAAACAACCGAAAATCATTTTCTTTTATAGATGCGGGGTGTGGTAACGGCTGGGTTGTTAGGCAAGTTGCCAAACTCCCTCAGTGTGTGTCTGCGGTTGGCATAGATGGTGCACAACAAATGATTGAAAAAGCAAAAAAACTCGATTCAAAAAATCACTACACTTTAGCTGATCTCGAAACCTGGAAACCAAATTCTCCTGTGGATATAGTTCACTCAGTGGAGGTAATATATTACCTTAAAGA
>CEUR01050138.1_pt1 | contig 9680 bp, 10 predicted proteins | sample 356411 | NCBI WGS metagenome assembly CEUR01 (sample SAMEA2622715, study PRJEB7988) | marine metagenome | biome: marine biome (ENVO:00000447); feature: surface water layer (ENVO:00002042); material: "saline water (ENVO:00002010), including plankton (ENVO:xxxxxxxx)" | depth 5 m
AAATGTACTAACGTTTTCTTCTAAAAAGTCAGATAGATGAAGGATTGTTTGATGTTGGTTTTGTACAAATTCTATTTGTTCGCTTGCTAAAAGTTCTTGATAAATAGATTGAAGTCTTTTCACTTACCGAAAACAGTTATGCTTTCAGTCTTTGATTTTCAGGATCATACGGACTTTCAGGTATGACAGTAACATCATGCATAGTTCCTAAAATATCCATTTGCAATTTAGTTCCAGCCTCTGAATACTCAGGTCCAACCATACCTAATGCAAGAGATTTTTGAACTCTAAAACCATAATTCCCACCAGTCGCACGTCCTACAACTTTTCCATTAGAATATATTGGATTGTTCCCAAGCGCATCTGCATCTTTTACACCATGTACTTCCATGGTTACAAAAGTATTTTCAAAACCTTTTTCTCTCCATTCAACAAGCGAGTCTCTTCCTATAAATGAGCCTTTATTAGGATGAATAAACCGTCCTATGCCAGACTCATAACCTGCATATTCAATTGAAAGTTCTGTTCCTATTAATTTATATGATTTCTCGATTCTAAGTGAGTCCATTGCTCTTATTCCAAAAGGTTTAAGATTTAAGTCTCCACCTGCTTCCATCAAAGCATCAAAAATATGATTTTGTACTTCAATAGGAGAATGAAGTTCCCATCCTAACTCACCCACAAAATTAACTCGTATTGCCAGTGTTTCTGCACAACCAATTTTTATTTGTTTTCCAGAAAGCCATGGAAATGACTCATTACTAAAATCATCATCAGATACTCGTTCCAGAAGCTCTCTTGATTTAGGACCAGCTACCACTAAAACGCCAACTTGATTTGTTATATTTTCAAACTGAACCGTTCCATCTGAAGGCATATGTTTTTTGATCCAGTCATGATCAAGTCTTTGCCACGCACCGGCTGATACACAATAAAAACTATCACTTTTTTCTCTCATAATAGTAAATTCAGAATGCACGCCACCTTTTGAATTTAGTGCATGACATAAATTAGTTCTTCCAACTTTTTTTGGTAATTTGTTTGCAACCAAATTGTCCAGGAACTCTTCTGCTCCGGGTCCAGATATTCTGCACTTTGCAAAAGCCGTCATATCAAGCAAGCCAACATTTTCTGTTACATTTTTACATTCATTCCCTATGTGCTCAAACCAATTTGATCTTCTAAAAGACCAGTGGTCTTCTTGCTTAGTACCCTCAGGCGCAAACCAGTTAGCGCGTTCCCAACCAAATTTCTGGCCAAATACAGCGCCAAGATTTTTTAATCGATCGTAACACGGCGCTTGTCTTAGAGGTCTACCAGCTTCTCTCTCTTCATCAGGATAATGAATAGTAAATACATTTGCGTAAGCTTCTTCATTCTTTTTTATTAAGTAGGCTTTTGAGGCATAATCACCAAATCTTCGGGGCTCAACGCCAAGCATATCAATTGTAGGTTCACCATTAACTATCCATTCAGCTAGTTGCCAGCCAGCCCCTCCAGCCGCAGTTACTCCAAATGAGTGTCCATCATTCAAATATAGGTTTTTTCTATCCCAGGCGGGTCCGATGATAGGACTTCCATCAGGAGTGTAACAAATTGCTCCATTATATACTTTCTTAATTCCAACTTCCCCAAATATTGGAACTCTTTTGATCGCGTGCTCTATATGCGGACCGAGACGGTCTAAATCTTCTTGAAATAATTCATATTCACAATCTTTGCTAGGCCCATTTACGTAGCAACAAGGAGCGCCTTTTTCATAAGGCCCCAAAATTAACCCACCCGCTTCTTCTCTCATATACCAACCACCATCAGATCCTCTAAGAACTCCCATTTCTGGAAGACCTTCCTTTTGCCTCTCAAGAATTTTTGGATGAGCCTCTGTTACAATGTATTGGTGCTCTACTGGAATTACAGGTATATCAAGACCAACCATTTCACCCGTTTGTCGTACAAAGTTACCTGAGCAAGAAACAACTATATCACATTTGATTTCACCTTTATCAGTTGTAACAATCCAACTATCGTCCGGAAGCTGTTCCAATGCTGTTACTGCCGTTTGCCTATAAATTTCTGCTCCTAATGCTCTAGCTCCTTTTGCTAAAGCTTGTGTTAGATCATTAGGTTGAATGTACCCATCTTCTGGATGTTGAATTGCACCTATCAGTCCTTCAGTTGAACATAGAGGCCATATTTCCTTTATTTCATCTGGATTTAAGAAATTTACTTTAACGCCAATGGTTTCTGCTACACCTGCATATTGTTTGTATTCATCCATTCTATCCTGAGTTTCAGCTAATCGAATATTACTTACCTCTCTAAATCCCACATCTTGCCCAGTTTCTTTCTCAAGCTCTTGATAAAATTTGACAGAATATTTGTGAATTTGGCCAACTGAGTAACTCATATTGAATAACGGCATTAGTCCTGCAGCGTGCCATGTAGATCCAGAAGTTAGTTCTTTTCGTTCGCATAAAACTACGTCAGACCAACCTTGTTTAGCTAAATGATATAGTGTGCTTACACCAACAACGCCACCACCAATAACAACAACTTTTGCTTTATTCTTCATAAATTTTAAGGTCCTGCCCAATCTACTGCACAGTATTCAGCACTTCCACCAGTGAAGTCCCAGTTTCTACCATGATCTCTTATTTTACTTCTCTTAGATCCTTTGCAAACAATTATTTCTGGAGCAACCCAATACTTTAAGTTTGAAACTTTTACGACCTCACCACGATCCTTACCAGGTTCGTGCTCAATACGGCCATCGAGTATTTCAGGAATAGTAAATGACCAACCATTTTCAGTTTCTTTATAAGATATTGAACATCTTTTTACTCCAAGAAAATTTGCAATCATGTGTCTGAACCAGCCAGTCTGTCCACCTGCTTGTCCTGAAAAAATTACTGTTAGAGCGTCAGCAACATCATCTGATGCTTTCTCATCTATATAAAGCCCCGCCGTCCATCCGCCTGAAGATAATGGACCAGGCACTTCTAAAAGTATCGCAACGTTAAGTCCGCCAAGATCCATAATACCTTTAGTCTCTCTTTTGATGGGGTTAAATCCTGCCCACTTTTCTTCAGCATATCCTTCTTCAATATTTATGCCCCACCAAGAAAAACATTTTCCATTCGGTGAGTTTGGAACTGCTCTTCCCAATGACATTGGGCAATTACAGAAAACATCACAGTTACAATTCAACAAAAAGTTGCCTTTGATTTCCCAATGCAGATTGAGTGGATTTACTGTCATGAACTAAATTATTATTAAATAAGATCCCCAACCTACTAGAAGAAAGCCCAGAAATCTAGAACTAAGTTGCTCAAAAGGTAGCATTTTTTCTATTAAAACAATTGCTGTGATAGCAACAACCCATAGCAAATTCATGACACCGTTGACAAAGAGTAGCAACATTAGAAGCCAACAGCATCCCAAACAAAAAATACCATGCTGGAGTCCAAGGTATGTAACGTCTGTATATCCTCTAATTTTCCTGCCCATTATAAATGAAAGTGGGTTTCTACATTTTTCTAAACATGCGTTCTTTAAACTAGAAAATTGGAATAAACCCGCACCGATCAGTAAAATACCAGCAATAAACTTATTTTGGAAAGTGCCCATCATATCAACTACACCGTTGTTGTGGAGGAAGTATTGAAAGGTGCAAGCAATAAGTGAAAATACTGCCCAAACTACAAAATAAGATAAAGTTATTATTAGCATCTCTATTATTGGACTAGAAACTGACTTCATATTTGATCTCATCATTCTAAAAATATTTAAAAAAATAAATGTAGAAGGCAGCATCATAGCTATCATCATTATTAACCACATTACAAACATGACAATGAAATCATTAATGCCCCATTCACCAGTCATGGGCATCATTAAAAAATTTATTGTGTTTGTGCCATCCATTGACATAGTCATAGGATTTTTATTCTCCATATTCATCGACATCGGAGTATAAGAGGCCATCATGTATAAATAGTACCATGCAAGCGCAACCAATACCGATAGTGCGAACAGAGTAATTAAATATTCGACTTTAAAATCTCTCATAATTTAATGACTATCGTGTGCATTTTTATCTTTCTCACTAATAAACTCTATATTTACATCGCCACTTTTTTCAAATGACAGTGTTGCCTCTAACATCATATCTTCAACAACTTCAATGTTCATATTTGAAAACATTATATGATAACTGTCTAGCTCAAGAGTGATAACTTTTTGAGGAGGAATTTCTATGTAATCAATTTTTTTCATCGGAGAATTTCCATCATGCATATGAGCGTCAAATAATTCGGCATCTGCAAAACTAACTTCTATACCTGTTAATCGGTCAACTTCATTGCTCTTATTTACTATCTTCATGTATCCATAAGCCATATTTGAGTTATCCATAAACTTAATATGAGGGTGATTAATATTAATTTTATCTGTTTGAACATCATGTGCAAAAGACACATTTGATACAAATACGAATATTAAAAAAATAATAATTTTTCTTTTCATCTTAATCTCTTTCTGTTGAGAACATACACACTTCATTTACACATGTATAAAGACATAATAACTTTTCATCTTTTATCGAGTATGAAGCCCATAGTTCTGTTTTATCGTGTACTAGCAACAATTCAATCTCTGGGTCACACTTTTTTTCAATTGCCTTTTCTCTCGCTTTGTCTTCGTAAATATACTTCTCATCAAAAATCTCTGAACAAGATGTGAAAAAAAATACAACTATTACAAGAAAATGCTTCATAAATTACAAGCTTTGAAGAACTTCTTTCATTTGTTCAATAGATGAGCCAAATGGCAAGATGCTTGTTAAATTGTCATTTTTATCAAAGATATAATAAAAAGCTGTGTGTTGTACCATATAATTATCAGTCTCAATTTTATTCATTGAGTCGTGTTCTGCAGTGTTGAGGTGATTTTGATGTTCAGAGTCTATTGCAGGCTCAACATGAACGAAGAAATCCTTCCAAATAGGCATTAGCTCTTGATGAGTGCCGGTTAGACCAATCAACTTATCACTAAAACTCTCTAAAAAAGACTGTAATTGTTTTGGAGTATCTCTAGCGGGGTCAACTGTCACAAAGAAAAATCTAATGTTATCTGTAGATATATTATTTCTATTTAATTCATCGATCACATTAGACATTAAATTAGCACTTATAGGACAAATATCTGGACAATGAGTAAAGCCAAAGAAAAAAACTTTAGATAAATCTTGATAGTTTTGTTCTGTAACTTTTTTACCTAGGTGATTTGTTGCACTGAAGGATAGTTTAATTTCGTTTTTTAATTCACTATCATTACCTTTAAACATCTCAGATACAGCCCATCCACATACAATCGCTAAAATTATAATTAGAGCAAAAAGAAACTGATTAATTAGGTTCTTGGAGAGCATTTATTCCATTTTTTTAAGGCGAGAGCTAAATGGTAGAGGTACAATTTCTACTTTTCTACTTACATTGTCGTGATTACAATTGAACTCATCTTCGGATTGAACATATTCAATATTAACGTAACCAAGTCCTATGTTGCATCCAAAATTTGGACTATAAATACAACTAGTTATATAACCAATTTGATTTGAATTATTGTCCACAACGGGAATACTGCGCATATTATAACCAATCTTATCACCAGAAATTTTAAAACCTGTAAATTGCTTTTTAATTCCAGAGTCTCTTATTTTCTTTAGTGCACTTTTACCAATAAAATCACTATCTTGATCAAGGTCACAAAATTTTGGTAGGTTTAGTTCTAATGGATTGTCGTTTAGTGTTGTATCCCCTAGGTGCGATATCATCCCTGCTTCTATTCTATCAATTTGATTTGGGCAACTCGGTACAATATTAAATTCTTTACCAGTTTCCATGAGATTTCTCCAGAGAGATCCGCCATCCTCTTCTCTTTTAATATAGATCTCATATCCGAATTGATTGCTCCAACCACTTCTTGCAACAACTAGATCAAGTCCAAACACATTTGTTTCTACAAATTGATAATATTTTAAATTCATCACTTCAGGTGAATTATTCGTGGCTTTTGCCATTAAGTCCTTAGATTTAGGTCCCTGAAGCGAAACTGGACATGCTTCAGGTTCAGAAATCTGAACTCTAAAATTTCCAGACAATGCAACACCCTTACACCACAAAAGTGCGTCAGAATCAGCAATACTTAACCAAAACTTGCGATCATTAAATTTTAAAATGAGTGGGTCATTTATAATCCCACCGTTCTCGTCAGTAAGAAATGCATATCTGCAAAAACCATCTTTAAAAGTTGATAGATTTCTTGGCGTGAGATATTGAACAAACTTAGCTGCATCTTCCCCAACGACCTCTACTTGACGTTCTGCTGCAACATCCCACAAAGTCACATCATTTATAAGTGACTTATATTCTTCTTCGAGAGATGTATAACTTACTGGCATAGTCATATGATTGTAAGTTGTAAAATTGGAAGCACCCGATTTAACAGTTTCATCGAAAAAAGGTGATTTTCGAATTCTGGGAGTATAAATGATACCTTTTGACATTAATTTTTCCTACTTTTAAAAATGACTTTATAACCGTATAAATTAAGAAAGAAAGTTCTTTTAATTGATAATTCTCTATATTTAAATCATATTTCTCTAAAGGAAAGAAAATTATGAATTCAAGATATGAAAATTTTTTAAAAAAACTTCATTCTGGAGAGTCAATTATTCTTGATGGAGCTACTGGCTCAGAGCTCGAAAATCGTGGAATAAAAATGGACAAATCCTGGTGCGCAACAGCTTCACTTGAATATGATACTCTAAAACAAATACATCTAGATTATATAAATGCAGGTGCAGAAATTATTACTACTAATACTTATGCATCTAATAGAATGATACTTGAAGTTGCAGGTGTAGAAAATAAATTCGAGGAAATTAATTTAAGTGCAATAAAAGCTGCACTTGCTGCAAGAGAAGAGTCTGGTAAAGACGAAATTCTTGTAGCAGGATGTCTATCTCATCAAATTCCATATGAAGATGCTTTTGAAAATCAAGAACAAAAAGATAAATATAAAGAAAAACTTACACCTGAATATTTTCAAAAATCATTTGATGAACTTGCTTTTTTCCTTGCAGATAACGGGTGTGATTTCATTTTATTGGAACTCATGTATAGGCCGGATAGAATTGAAATCGTATTTGAGTCTGCGAGTAAAGCTGGTTTGCCAGTTTGGGCTGGATTTTCTTCAAGACACACTATTCCTCAAGGCCTGATAGCTCTTACAACAGATTACGACTATAGTTTTAAAGAAATGATCAGTAATGTTAAACATCACAAATTAGATGCAGTTGGTATTATGCATTGTGATATAGATGTCATTGAGTCCAGCATTAAAGAGTTGAAAGAAGTATATGATCTACCAATAATGGTATATCCAGAGGTCGCAAAGTTTAATTTTCCAAATTATGATATGAGTGATGTGATTACGCCATCAGAATATTTAATAAAAGCAAAAGAGTGGAAGAATTTAGGTGCGCAAATTATTGGAGGTTGTTGCGGCACAACCGTTGATCACATAGAAGTTTTAAAAGACTTATAATTAATTTTTATTACTGTTAAAATTTGTTGAAAAAATAATCTCGGTCAATCCCGCCGATATAATAAGTAAGCTACCTAAAATTTCTCTCCATCCAATCAACTCATCTGTCAATATGGCCGCACTAAAAGTACCAACAACTATTTCAAAAAGAATTATGATAGAAAATAGACCTGCTCCGATCCTGCTAGGCGCTCCTAAAATTACAATGTTTGTTGGAATATGAAATAAGACAGCAATTAATGCTAACCATGGCAACATGGTAATCCATGACTCTATGGTTGGCGCTGGTCCTAAAACATCTCTTAGAAAAAATGCTTGTATAAGCGTAAAGAGCCCTCCATAGAAAAAAAATGAAAATAATATAGGATAAATTCCATCAGGTTTCTTTATTTCCATTCTCACAGCCGAGGCAGCAATAAAGATACCTCCCAGAAGTGCAATCCAATCGCCAGAATTCTGTGGTATAGGGATTGCACTATTTTGACCAAACACTATCCATACACCTGAAAGAGCCAGAAACAATGTAAGGTATCTGTAATAGCGAGGTAATTGTCTTAAAAAAATTATTTCAAATAGAGTTGTCCAAACTGGGGTGATATAAAAAAGAATTAGTGCGCGCACTACATCTGTTAAAAGAAAGCTATTGGCATAGCATGCAATACCTGCCCCAAAAAGTAGTCCAATTAGAGGATACTCCAGTCCAAATGATTGGCCATTAAATTTTCTCCAAACAGAGACTGGTAATAAAATTAAAAATGGAATTACCATTTGAGAAATTGTAGCCCAACCACCTGTCAGTCCACCTGATTCAAGTGCCCTTTGTGGGATCCAAAATAATCCCCACATTCCTGCAGCTATTAATAGAGCAAAACTGATTGAGTAATGATAAGGATGTCGAGATGATGAGGTCATAATTTAACCTATAATAAAAAAAAGGCCTTGTACAAAAGTATCAAGGCCTTAATTTTTTATTGAACTAAAGTAGACTTATGGAAGCCAAGCTTTCCACTCGTTCGTACTGTTTTTCCATTCAGCAACAGCATCTTCAACACTCAATCCATCATCACCTACTCTTACAAGCATTTTCGCTTGATCGGTATTTGAGAACTTCATTTTCTTGAAGAAAGCAAGTGCGTCAGCGTGTTCAGGCGAATTAATCATATCTGGATTCATATAGTTCATTGTGTAATCCATTGCCCAACCTGTAGCAGGCCAAGCCGCTGTTCCACAATCTTGCCAGTTATTTGCCTCGGTGAATGACTCACAGTCTTTGTGAGCTGGAAGTTTCACTCCAACCATTTCATTTTTTCCGAAGAAAAAGTGTGGTTCCCACAAATATAGCAAGAAAGGCTCGCCTCTGTCGTAATGTCCTTGAGCTTCAGCCAAAGCTGCAACTTCAGTACCTAGTTCTACTGCGGTAAAATCAATTCCTAAAAGATCAAGTCTTTTTTGGTCATGGCAGTTCCATCCTGCAACAGGACAGCCAATTAACTTACCTTTAGAACCAGTCTCTGCATTTGCAAATTGATCTTTAAATTTATTAAGATCGTTCCAGTCTTTAAAGTCTGGATTTGCATCAACAAAATACTTAGGTACGTAATAATCTGACATTCCGATTATTCCAGTAGTATATGCATTGATTGAACCATCGCCATTATATGATTTTACTACTTCACCATCATACACAAGGTCCATATTGATCATGACATCATCAGCTTCTGCGTAACTTGGCCAGCTCTCACAGGCAAAGTCTATATCGCCAGTTGCGATCGCTTCCCATAATCCAGTTCCTGAAGGAAATACTATTCTCTCAATTTTGTAATCGAGCTCTTCCTCCAATATAGCTACTGCAACCTGACATGTAATCTCTCCACCTGTCCAGTCTGGTACGGCAGCTGTTAAACGCTTCGCGTAAGCTGTGCCAGCAGACAACACAAGAAAAGATGACAAAATCAAAGCTACAAAACTTTTTAAAAATAATGAATTTTTCATTAAGTCTTCCTCATTTATTAATTAATTAATGTAAGAATTGTAGCCTGAAAAAGTGACTTAAGTAAACTCTTTAAAAAAAA
>CEUR01008623.1_pt1 | contig 9667 bp, 10 predicted proteins | sample 356411 | NCBI WGS metagenome assembly CEUR01 (sample SAMEA2622715, study PRJEB7988) | marine metagenome | biome: marine biome (ENVO:00000447); feature: surface water layer (ENVO:00002042); material: "saline water (ENVO:00002010), including plankton (ENVO:xxxxxxxx)" | depth 5 m
AGTTACAACTTCAAGTAATGGCATCCCAGATCTGTTTAAATCAACTAGCACTTCACCAGATATTTCATCATGAATTAATTTTGCAACATCCTCTTCCATATGAACCCTGTTTATCCTTATGTCAGAAACTTTATTTTCAATATTTTTGACTTTCATCATACCTTCAATTGCAATTGGGAAATCAAGTTGAGATATTTGATAACCTTTCATTAAATCAGGATACACATAATTTTTTCTATCAAATTTAGTAAGCCTGGATATTTTACAATTTAACGATAGTCCAAGTTTTATAGCGGATATTACTGCTTCATGATTTACTGAAGGCAATGATCCTGGCAAACCAAGACATATATTGCATACATAAGTATTCGGTTCAACATCTAAATAGTTTGATGAGCATGAACAAAACATCTTTGTATTTGTATTTAACTGAACGTGAACTTCTAGTCCAATAATAGGTTCAAATGACATAGGCTCATTATATCTTATCTCTGATATAATTATTATAGTTTAGTTAAATCAATAAATAAATTAAAATTCATAAAGAAGAGTTGCTAAATATGGAAAATAATTCATTATCAAGAGAATCAAAATTAGAAGACAAAGAATATAAGTGGGGTTTTACAACCGATGTAGACACTGAAGTTGTACCAAAAGGTCTCAGCGAGGAAGTTATTAAACTTATAAGCAAGAAAAAGAAAGAACCAGACTGGTTGCTTGATTGGAGACTAAAGGCTTATAAACATTGGTTAAAACAAGATGAAAAAGAAGGCGAACCAGAGTGGGCAATGGTTAAGTATCCCAAAATAGATTATCAGGATATTCACTATTATGCTGCTCCTAACAAGTCTGATGCTCCTAAATCATTAGATGAAGTAGACCCAGAAATGCTTGAAGCTTTTGAAAAACTAGGAATTCCACTTGAAGAAAGAGCTCAACTAGCTGGAGTAGCAGTTGATGCAGTTTTTGATAGTGTTTCTGTAGCTACAACATATGAGAAACAGTTAAAAGAATTGGGAATTATTTTTTGCTCATTTAGTGAAGCTGTTCAAAATCACCCAGAGTTAATAAAGAAATATTTGGGAAGTGTAGTTCCTTATTCAGACAATTATTTTGCTAATCTAAATTCGGCTGTTTTTTCAGATGGATCATTTATTTATATTCCTGAGGGTGTTAGATGCCCAATTGAATTAATGACTTATTTCAGAATTAATACTGCTGACACAGGTCAATTTGAAAGAACATTAATTGTTGCTGATAAGGATTCCTACGTAAGTTATTTAGAAGGTTGTACAGCACCTATTAGAAAAAGTAGTCAATTGCACGCTGCTGTAGTTGAGCTTGTTGCTCTTGATGGGGCTGAAATTAAATATTCTACTTTGCAAAATTGGTACCCAGGTAACAAAGATGGTGAAGGTGGGGTTTACAACTTTGTTACAAAGAGAGGTAAATGCGGTAATAAATCAAAAATAAGCTGGACTCAGGTAGAAACTGGCTCAGCAATAACATGGAAATACCCAAGTGTAATTTTACAAGGTGATGATTCCATTGGTGAATTTTATTCTGTTGCTTTGACTAATAATCATCAACAAGCTGATACTGGCACAAAAATGATTCATATTGGTAAAAACACGAAGAGCACAATCGTTGCTAAAGGTATATCTGCAGGTAAAGGTAATAATACATATAGAGGTCAGGTGAAAATACTTCCTTCTGCTGAAAACTCTCAAAATTTTACACAATGTGACTCATTGTTAATCGGAGACCAATGTGGTGCAATTACTGTACCCTACATTGAGGTTAAGAATCCAACAGCTAAATTAGAACATGAAGCCTCTACATCCAAAGTAAGTGATGAGCAGTTATTTTATCTAATGCAAAGAGGTTTAGACGAAGAAGAGGCGCACCACATGATAATTACAGGATGGAGCAAAGAAGTTTTCAAAGAACTTCCATTTGAATTTGCTGTTGAAGCTGGACAATTATTGAAAGTAAGTTTGGAGGGAGCTGTTGGATAAATTATTAGAAATTAAAAATTTAAAAGCATCCGTAACTGAAACAGAAGAGAAGATTTTAAATGGATTAAATCTAACTATTGGTAAGGGTGAAACTCATGCAATTATGGGTCCAAATGGTGGCGGAAAAAGTACACTCGTTAATGTTATTGCAGGTAAAGATTCATATAATGTAGATTCAGGCGAAATTGAATTTTTCTCGGAAGACCTGATTGAAATGGAAGTAGATGAGAGAGCAAAAAAAGGTATTTTCATGGCATTTCAATATCCTTCAGAAATTCCAGGTGTTAGGCCATGGCAATTTATAAAAGCATCAGTTGATGCAAAAAGGAAGTTTTTGGGTGAAAAAGAACTCAGTGTGAGAGAATTTTCAAAAATATATGATGAAAATATTAAAATTGTTGGAATAAATGAAGACCTTATGAAAAGGTCATTAAATGAAGGTTTTTCGGGTGGTGAGAAAAAAAGGAATGAAGTTTTTCAAATGCTAATGCTTGAGCCTCAATTAGCATTACTTGATGAAACTGACTCTGGTTTAGATGTTGATGCTCTAAAATCAGTTGGAGATGTTGTCAATAGAATGAGAAATGATGACAGATCTTTTTTAATTGTCACTCACTATCAAAGACTACTAGATCATATTAAACCTGATTTCGTTCATGTTTTAATTAAAGGAAAAATTGTTGAATCTGGCGGATACGAACTTGTAAAAAAGATTGAAGAAAACGGTTATGAGAGTTTTGTGTAATGGAATACATAAAACATTACGAAAAAATCTTCAGTGATCTTTCTAAGGATTCATATGTTGATCATATAAAGCAAGAAAGCTTTAATTTCTTTTCGAAAAGTGGTTTTCCCATTAAGAAAAAAGGAGATGAAAGGTGGAAATATTTAGATCTAAGATCTTTAGAAAAAACAAATTATTTTACTGATTATGATAACCATAATTTTGCCCATAATTTTGATAGCGTAGACTTAGATAAATCTAACATAATTTCTGTAAATAATGGTGTTCCAAAATATGAATCACTCGATGGGATTGATGTTATTTCTAATGAAAATTACACACCTATAGTTAGCTCAAATGAAGATGAATTTCTTTCATTAAATACTTCTCTATCATCGAAGCATCTTCTATTAAAAGTAAATTCAAAATGTAATGGGAAAGTTTTAAATATTGTTTATTTTAGTGATTCAAAAAAAGAAATTCTTGAATGTCCAAGAATATTTATTGAAGTTGAACGAAATGTCGAGTTAACAGTTAACGAAATTTTCATTAGCAGTGATACGGTTACTTTGAAATTACCTGTAATTGAAATGGTATTGAATGAAAAGTCGAAAGTTTTCCACAATTTAGTTTTTCAGTCATCCTTTTCAGAGAATAATTTTAAATTTACTAGAGTGGATCAGAAAGATAATAGTTTTTATAAATTGACCTCTTTCTCAAATTCATCACTTTTAGCTGCAAATGATGTAAAAGTTTGCTTAAATGGTAAGGACAGTGAATGTGATCTAAAAGGTTTGTATTTTACAACATTAAATTCTCAATTTAATACACATGTTGTGGTAGAACATAATGTTCCGTATACAAGAAGTAATCAATATTTCAAGGGAATTTTAAGTGATAATTCAAGAGCTGTTTTTAGTGGTAAAATATATGTAGAAAGAGATGCACAAAAATCATATGCAGAACAAAAAGATTTGAACTTAGTTATGTCAAAAGGTGCTGAAATTGACACAAAGCCAGGCTTGGAGATTTATGCTGATGATGTAGAGTGTTATCATGGCGCTACAGCAGGGCACGTTGACGAAAGTACACTTTATTACATGATGACAAGAGGCATTGATAAGAAATCTGCAACACAGATGCTTGTAAATGGCTTTGCTACTGAAATTATTAATGAAATAACAGATGAAAAGTTAAGATCATTTGCTCAAAAACAATCTGATGACATACTACCTTCTCTTTCATTTGATTTATGATTAATACAGAAAAAATAAGAAAAGACTTTCCAATATTAAGTGAAAAAGTAAATGGTAACGATCTTGTTTACCTTGATAATGCTGCGACTTCACACAAGCCTAAAGAAGTTATAAATTCGCTTGTTGAATATTATGAGAAATATAATTCAAATGTTCACAGAGGTGTTCATACTTTGAGCATAAAAGCTACTGATGAATTTGAAAAGGCAAGAAAATCAGTTCAAAAATTTATCAATGCAAAAAATTCAAATGAAATTATTTTTACTAGAAACGCATCTGAATCATTAAATTTAATAGCTTACTCATGGGGAAAAGAAAATATTAAATCAGGAGATGAGATATTTATAACTCCTTTTGAGCACCATTCAAATATTGTTCCTTGGCAAATGCTTTGTAAAGAAAATGAAGCAATTTTGAGGTATTTTCCAATTGATAATAATGGAGACATAGATATTGATAAATTCAGCAAAGAGATTTCAAATAAAACAAAAATGGTTTCAATAACTCACATGTCAAATGTTTTAGGAACAGTACTACCAATAGATAAAATTATAGAATTAGCAAAAAAATATAATGCTACAACTGTTGTTGATGCATGCCAAAGTGTTCCACATATGCCAGTAGATGTTCAAAAAATAGATAGTGATTTTTTGTGTTTTTCAGGACATAAAATGTTAGGTCCAACAGGTATTGGAGTTCTCCATGGCAAAGAAGATATTTTAAACAATATGTCACCATTCTTATATGGTGGCGATATGATTAGTTCAGTTACTTATGAAGATTCCAAATGGAATGATTTGCCTTATAAATTTGAAGCTGGAACACCTAATATAGCAGACTCAATTGGTTTAGGAGTTGCTTGTGAATACCTTAGTAATGTTGGCATGGATAACATATGGGAACATGAAATGGAACTTGGGCAATATGCTGTCGATCAAATCTCTAAACTTGAAAATTTTCAGATTCTAGGCAACAAATCAAAAGAACTGAGAGGAGGAGTTGTTTCATTTATACATGATTCAATTCATCCTCATGATATTGGTAGCCTATTAGATGGATTTGGTATTGCAATAAGAACTGGGCATCATTGCGCAATGCCTCTTGTTAGAAGTTACGGAGTTGTGGCTGCATCAAGGGCAAGTTTTTATTTGTATAATAAGAAAGAAGAAATTGATAAGCTTATTGATGGATTAAGAAAAGTTGAGGAATTTTTTAAATGAGAGAGCTTTCTGATTTCGATGAGATGTATCAAGAGGTAATTATTGATCACTATAAGAATCCAAGAAATAAAGCTAAATTAACTAGTTTCACAAATGAAACTTTGTCTCACAATCCATTTTGTGGCGATGAAATTGAACTTCAATTATTTATTGAGGATGGAGTGATTAGTAATGTAAGCGTTGATGGCAGAGGCTGCGCAATAAGTCAGTCATCAGGTTCATTGTTAAGTGAAACAATACTTGGAAAAACAATTGATCAAGCAAAAATAGATAATAATTCTATGAGATCGCTACTTAAAGATGAAGACTTGGACGATAAACATTTAGATAGTCTTGCTGATTCAACTATGATTGAAGGAGTTAAAAAATTTCCAGTTAGAATCAAATGCGCATTACTTTCTTGGTCAGCATTAAGTGATATTTTAAATAATTATTAGTAGGGTTTATCAGGTCCTGTATCTTTATTATTACTTTGTATACCCTTTCTCAAATTTGAAAAATCTTCCGAAACCTTCTGACTTAACAAGGACACATCACTTCCATGTAAAACAAATCTTGAACCTAATTTAAGAGAAAATTCAGATTCTTTCATATTGGCATGATGAATCATAACAGGAATAGAGTGCTTTTCAGAGATTTCAATTATATTTTTTAAGATATCTTCATATTCTTTACTTTCTCTTTCATCAGGAATCCCCATGGATGTAGTTAGATCGTTGGGGCCTACAAATATACCGTCGATGTTTTCAACTGAATTAATCATATTTTCTAGATTTTCAACTGCTGGGACACTTTCAACTCCTAAAATAAATAATCTTGATTTACTTTTTTCTCTTAAATAATCTTCTGATTTTTTACTTGGAAATTCTCCAGTATCTAAAACCTTTTTTAGATATTCACCTTTTAATGGATTAAAATAAGTTCTACCAAAAGATAACTTAAGTTCTTCAATATCTTCGCAATAAGGAACAAGGATACCATCAGCTCCAGCATCGATTGTTGCTCCAGCAATTTCTGGATTTGGAGATGTAATTCTTACTATTGATGTAATATTTTTATTTCTTAAAGCAGTTGTCATGGAGTTGATTTGATACAAAGTTCTGGGTGCATGTTCTGCTTCGATAATTGCGTAATCCAGGTATTCACTATCTAAAAAAGAGGTAAGTCTTGCAGAATCTATGCCCCAAAGCATTGTTCCATATACTTTTCCACCTTGCTTTAAAGTATTTTTTAAATTAATCGGATCCATGGATATATTTTAATATAAATTAAGATATTTTATAATTAAAATAATTATTACTATTAAAACAATAATGTAGTAATAAAAATTATAGTAGTAATATTATTATTTTATATTTTTATTTGAAAAATAAGTTATCATATTTATATGGTTATTATAGAAAATAATGAAACAAATTCAGATAAACGTAATGAAACATATCTTGCTGAAAGATCTCAAAGATTTTATGCATTTGTTTTAGATGCTTTATTTTCTTTCTCAGTAAGCTTTGCTATTCCTCTAATACTTTCACCGTTCATTAAAGATGCAGATTTAATTATTGCATTATTATGCTTTATTATTGTGGTTTCTGTTCAAGGTTATTTATTAATCAATACAGGTCAGTCTATAGGCAAAAGATTAATGAATATAAGAATTGTAGATTCAGTGACTTTAAAAATTCCGTCCATTAAAAATGTATTTTTGATTAGATATATATTAATTTGGCAAATTCCAAATTTAATGAGCCTAATACTATTAGGTGGTAGTCCAGAATTAAATTCAAATAACCCTTCAAATGGAGAAGGTTTGATTTCATTAATTGCCTTTATAGTTCTTGCTCAAACTTTGTTAATATTTAAAAACGACAGGAGATGCGGGCACGATATTTTATCAGGAACGATAGTTGAAAAACTAATTGATTAATTTTTAATATTATCTAGGATTTGTCTTAACTTTTTGTGCACTGACAATGTTTCTTCATTTTCATCAAATTGAACTTCTTCTTTTTCGTCTGGGTCATCAATGACGTTGAATAATCTGTTATCAGAATATAGTTTCCATTTTCTTTCCCTCACAAATTCCGTTATTGGTCTTTTTAGTCTTGGGCTAGCTGGATCAAAATAGAAATAAATCCATTCTCTTGGATCTCCTTTACTACCCTTCAATTGAGGGTAAAATGATTTGCCATCTATAAAAATGTCATCTTTTATGCTGCTTAAGTCCATCATTGTTGGCAAAAAATCAGATGAATCAATTAAATCATCAATAGCTAGTCCTTCTGGTATTGTTTTGGGCCAGTTACAAATTAAAGGTACATGAGTACCAGTATCGCTGGTTAGTCCTTTTCCACCAATTATTTCTCTATCTCCCATTTTTGAAATTATTCCACGTGTTGTTCCGTTATCTCCGGCATAAATAATGATTGTATCTTCTCTTAAATTAAGTTCATCCAATTTACTGACAATTCTTCCAATTATCTTGTCATGATATTCGACCATATCTTTATAGAATTTAGGATCGTCATCCCAGTTTTCTAATTCATCAAATGTTTTGCCGCCTAATGTTTTGTTAGATGGTGGTTCAAAAAGTTTATACTCTTCACTGTCTGGTGTTGGCTCTTTTGGGTCATGAGTTAAGGTCATTGGGAAATAAACAAAGAAAGGGTCTTTTTGGTTCCTTTCAATAAAACTTGTTATATAGTCCGCAAATATATCATCACCATATTTGTCCTTTGTATCATTTAAATATTTTCCATTTTGAAAAATTATTGGATCCTTGTATCTTGAACCTTTTTCTTCTGTTTGATGAGCGTGCCATACACAATATTCATCAAAACCTGCATCTTCAATCTTTTGCCCTTTATTTCTATCTTCTGGTTTCTCGTCAGGAGGATTATATGAATACAATTGCCATTTTCCAGCTATACAAGTTTTATAGCCATTATCAGAATATATATGACCAAAAGTTCTTTCTTTAGGATTCATTAATCCGAAACCAATATAATTCCTAAAATTATATTTTCCAGACATTAATTGAACTCTTGTAGGTGTACATAAAGGTTGTACGTGAGCATTCTTAAATAATGCACCTGATTTAGCTAAATTATCTAATACTGGAGTTTTGTACGAAGTCCCGCCATAACAACCAAGAGTTTCATAACCCAAATCGTCTGATAGTATTAAAATAATATTTGGTTTTTTATCCATTAATAACATATTAGATGAAAATAATTTGAAAGGAAATAATGAATCTTGAAAAAGGAATGATGGCCCCGAAATTTTCATTAAAGAATAATCTCGGCAAGTTGAAAAACAATGAAAATTTTTTGGGCAATAAATTAGTTTTATATTTTTACCCTAAAGATAACACACCTGGCTGCACCAAGGAGTCTTGTAGATTTAGAGATCTTAATTTAGATATAAAAAAATTAAATTGTAATATTTTGGGTATTTCTGCAGATGATAAGGATTCGCACCTAAATTTTATAAATGAATATAATTTAAATTTTGAATTGCTATCCGATTTAGATTATAAAATGTCTAAAGATTATGGCACATTCTTTATTAGTGAAGAATTTGGAAATTCTATCAATAGATCTACATTTTTAATTGATGAAAATGGTGTAATTATAAATATTTGGCATAGCATAAAAAATCCTGATTCTCATCCAGATGATGTTCTAAATTTCTTAAAATCCTTGTAATTGTGTAAAATTTTACATAAAGGAAATATTATGTATAAATTTTTAACAAGTTTTCCATTTCTAATAGGTTGCTTAATTATTGCAATAATTGTAATAATTGCTGTTGCTTCTGGAGATTGGACTTCAAGGTTTAGCTAAATTAGTTTTTTTAAGGACTTACTTAAATCGTCCAATTCTTTAAGTTTTATTTGACTAGATTGTTTTAAAAAATAACTACTATCTAAAGAAGCAATTTTATTAATATAATCTTTTATTTTTTCAATTGTTTCTTTGTAATTAAGAAGCGTTGTAATTTCTTGTGATGAAATACTAGTTTTTGAACTTATTTTGTCAATATCTTGATCGTAGTGATTTAATAAAAAATTTATCGCATCAAATTTATCATCAAAGTTAAGCATGTCGTCAAGCTCCGTGTAGCATAATGCTATTGCTTTTATTTCTTCCAAACTGCACTCACCTTCAACAACACCACAAAAAATACTACTATGATTTAGTTTTTTAAAAGCAAGGAATCTCAAAATACCTAGTTTTAGTAGGTATTTTCCATTTACATGAGAAACAATTAAAGGCCTTATTAATCCTTTTTCTCTTATTTCTTCAATAAATTCATCAATTTCATCTTTTGACTCATTAATATCAGAATCATATGAAATTAAATCAAGCGATATAAATTTGAATTCAGTTATTTCTTTCATCTTAATTAAATTATAAAAAATATAAACAAAAAGAAAAACTCCCACTCATC
>CEUR01003192.1_pt1 | contig 9653 bp, 8 predicted proteins | sample 356411 | NCBI WGS metagenome assembly CEUR01 (sample SAMEA2622715, study PRJEB7988) | marine metagenome | biome: marine biome (ENVO:00000447); feature: surface water layer (ENVO:00002042); material: "saline water (ENVO:00002010), including plankton (ENVO:xxxxxxxx)" | depth 5 m
TAAAAATCAATAATATTTATTTTGATGGAAATTCAAATTTTTCTGATGCTAAGCTAAAGGGGAAACTAAAGAAATCTGGAGAAAGAGTTAGGGTCGATATTTTTAGAGAAACATTTGGAAAACTTCTTCAATTAATTAAACCCAAAAACCTTTTTGGAGTTAAAAAAGGCATAGAAAAAGAATCTTCAATTAAATTCATAACTGATAATACAAAGATTAACTTCCTTAAGTCAAGTAAATTTATTTCTAAAGAGTTTAGAGGTGATAAGGACAATCTAATCATGTTCTATCAGTCTAAAGGATTTAGAGATGCTAAAATTACAAATGAAAAAATTATTAAATCAGGAGACTTCGTCGATATCAATATTGATATAGATCCTGGTCGGAAGTATTACTTTAGAAATATTAATTGGACAGGTAACTACATATATAATGAAGATATCCTAAATGAAGTATTAGCTATCAAAAAGGGAGATATATATGATACGGAAACCTTAGAAAAGAAAATAACCTACAACCCAAAAGGTTCTGATGTATCCTCTCTGTATCAAGACAATGGTTATTTGTTCTCTAATATACAACCAATTGAGGTAGGGGTCATAGGAGATTCCATAGATATAGAAATGAGGGTATATGAAGGTGCCCAAGCTACAATTAATCAAATATTTATTAAAGGAAATGATAGAACCAGTGATCATGTAATTAGGAGAGAATTACGAACAATTCCTGGACAAAAATATAATAGATCTGAACTTATTAGAACACAGAGAGAATTATCTCAACTTGGATATTTCGACCCTGAAAGTATTAATCCTGTTCCCGTGCCAAATCCACAAAATGAAACAGTGGATATTACTTGGGAATTAAAAGAAAAGCCTAGTGACCAAGTTGAGCTATCTGGAGGCTGGGGAGGTTACTTTGGTTTTGTTGGTACGGTTGGATTAAGTTTTAGCAATTTCTCAGTTAAAAATATTAAAGATTTTAGTAAATGGAGGCCTCTTCCAGTTGGGGATGGTCAAAAATTGTCAGTAAGAGTTCAAGCAAACGGAAGGCAATTTCAAACCTATTCATTCACGTTTTCTGAGCCATGGTTAGGTGGAAGAAAACCAAATAATTTCAGTATTAATTATAGTTACTCAGTGAACAGAATGTTGGATTTCTTTGGTAGTGGTCGATATAATCCTTACGGTGGTTATGGTGGTTACGGTGGTTACGGTGGTTACGGTGGTTACGGTGGTTACGGATATGGAGGCTACGGCTATAATGGGCAGTCATCTAAGGACAGTAAAATAATTGGATCTATGAAAGTTCATGCTGTAACAATTGGATTAGGTAGAAGAATAGTTTGGCCAGACGATTTCTTTATAATATCAAACTCATTACTTTATTATAATTATGATCTCTTTAATTTTGGTCAATCTCTTGGCTTTGATACAGGAGTAACAAATACCATTGCTTTCAAAACAAATATTTCAAGAAACAGTGTAGATAACCCAATGTTTCCAAGAAGTGGATCAATGTTCTCTCTAGATGTAGCAATTACCCCGCCATATTCTAAATGGAACAATATAAATTATGAAACAGCCGAGCCCCAAGAAAGATACAAGTGGGCAGAGTACCACAAGTGGATGTTTGACTCTAAATTCTATACAAGAATTATTGGAGATTTAATTTTAGAATCTAGAGCTCACTTTGGTTACATTGGCGCCTATGGAGATGAAAATAAAATTGGTCCTTTTGAAAGATTTTACTTAGGAGGAGATGGCTTGTCAGGATCTTATAGTAACTTTTTATTAGGCACAGAGAGAATAGCTCTTAGGGGATATGAAAACAACTCTTTAGTACCTCTAGACATGGAAAGAAACATTCGAGGAGGAACAATTTATAATAAGTTTGTTTTCGAGTTGAGGCATCCTATATCTTTAAATCCTAATGCAACAATATTCGGATTAACATTTGTTGAGGCAGGAAATAACTGGAATTCACAAAAAGATTTTAATCCATTTGAACTATATAGATCGGCAGGATTAGGTGTTAGAATTTTTATGCCAGCTTTTGGCTTATTAGGGATAGATTGGGGTTATGGGTTTGATAAACTTCCTGGTCAACCTAATAGATCAGGCCCACAGTTCCATTTTTCAATTGGACAACAACTTAGGTGATGCGATCATATTTACTTTTATACTTTTTATTATTATCATCACAAGCTTTTTCTCAGAAGTTTGGATATGTTAACTCTGAATTTATATTAAATAGCATGCCAGAATATAAAGAAGCTTTAAGTGAAATTGATAACCTCTCAAAAGCTTGGGAAAAAGAGGTAAGTGATATGTATGTTGAGTTAGAAAAAAAGGAGATTATTCTTAAAAACGAAGAAATACTTTTAACGAAAGAAATGTATGAAGAAAAAAGAATTCAACTTGATGAAGAGTGGAAAGAGGCTAGAGGTTATCAGCAAAAAGTGTTTGGATTCGAGGGTTTATATTTTTTGAAAAAAAAGGAATTGATTCAGCCTATTCAAGATATTTTATTTGAGTCAATAGAAAACGTAGCTAAAAAAAATAGACTCCAAATTATTTTTGATAAATCATCAGAACCGGTTTTATTATACACCAATCCTATTCATGACTACACAGATTATGTCATGGAAGATTTAGGACTAACTAAAAAAAATAACTAATTTTAATCAAAAATTAATAGCATGAAAAAAATAAGTTTATTTATAGCAAGCATCTTCTTAATCAACTTTATATCTATCGCACAAGATATTAAGATAGGGTATACAAATGTTGAATATATACTGAGCTTTTTACCAGAAACTAAACAAGTACAAAGTGAGGTTCAGGCTTATGGCACACAGTTACAAAATCAGTTACAATCAAAAATAACCGATTTCCAAAGTAAAGCTGATGCATTTCAAAAAACTGCAGCTACTATGACCGACCTAATAAGAGCTGATAAACAAGAAGAATTACAGAACCTTCAGGCTTCTATTCAAAAGTTTCAAAATGAGGCTCAAACATCTATAGCTCAGAAAGAACAAGATTTATTTAAACCTCTCTTTGAAAAAATTAGCAATGCAATAAATGTTGTTTCCGAAAGAGAAAATTACACTCACGTTTTTAGTGCAGGTGTTCCTGGTGTAGATGTTTTATTGTATGCTAGACCTACAGATGATATTTCAAATCTTGTTCTGGGTGAATTAGGAATTGATCCACCAAGCGGGAATAGTAACTAGTAAACTTAATTTACTTTTTTAAACCTATTTCTTTTAATCTCTCTTCAAGAAACTGACCTGCTGTCATATCATCAAATGATTTAGGATTCATTTCATCAATACAGTTATCTAAGCATGATAAATCCATCTCTGGTTTTGGGTGCATAAAGAAAGGTATAGAATATCTTGAGGTATTTAATTTTTCTTTAGAAGGATTTACCACCCTGTGAACAGTTGACATAAGTTTTTTGTTTGTTAATCGCTCTAACATATCGCCTACATTAATAACTAATTGATCTGGCTCAGAAATAATTGGAATCCATTTTTCTTCCTTTGTCAATATTTCTAAACCATCGGCACTTGCACCCATCAATAGAGTAATTAAATTAATATCACCATGAGCCGCAGCTCTAACTGCACCATCTTCTATGTCTTCTTCTTTTAAAGGATAATAATGAATAGACCTCATTATACTTTCTCCACCTTTGACTTTATTTGTAAAATAACCCTCTTCTAGATTTAGATAAATTGCAATAGCTTTTAATAAAGTCAGGCCAATATTTTCTAAAGTTAGAAAAGCATTTGTTCCTATATCTTCAAAGTTATCTACCTCAATAGGCCATATGTTTTTAGGGTTTGAAATTGCGGGGTTACCTATATGAAAAAACTCTTTTAAATCACCCTTTGAACTTCCTTTAGCGTGTTCTTGACCCTTTACCACATACCCTCTTTGACCATACAATTCAGGAAAATAATATTTAATTTTCTTTTCATCGTCGAGTTCAAAAAAAGATTGAATAGTAGAGTATAAACCTGACGTAACTTCTTGAGTCAAACCGTGATTTTTGATTATAGCGAAACCTGTTTGATTAAAAGAATCACCTAAGTCTTCAGAAAATTTTTTGATATCATCTCTATCTCCATCTGTAAATTTAGATATGTCTAAGGTAGGAACTTTACTAAGGTAATCACTCATATTACTCTACATTTATTTCTATTGATTCTGCCATTTCCTCTCCAAAAGATACATGAACCCCATCAGCAAATTGAAGGGAAATAACATATTTTCCAGGATCTAATTCAATGCTAGCATCTGTTTGACCCTTACCATAATGTAAAGTAGAGTCACTAGTTGGTATGACTTCTCCTTTAGGCCAATATTTTTGATTTATTAAAATATGATGATGTCCGAAACCTTCTTTAACAACACCTGCTGGTTCAATTAACATTCCCTCAACTCCCATATCTATAAAAACTGGGCTTGCTACAGTGGAGCCATCCTTTGGCCACTTAAAAAAAACTCTTTTGCTAATTTTTTCAGCATCAACAATCTCTTCTTTCTCAACAGGCTTTTTATTAGAACAACCAAGGATAAAAAGGCAAATTACGGTTAGTATTAAATTCTTCATGTTAATTAAATATTTCTTTTAGTATATTGGTAGAGTTTAAATTTATATTGATATCTAAATTTCTACTATAATGTTCAATTATTAAATTTATAACATTATTTCTTAAAATGTTATTAGACTTAATTTTAACTTCATATCCATTATTGATACACTCATCAATATATAAGTTAATTTCTGCTTTACCATCTTTACCATTAAGATTTGTTGAATTTCCAATATCAATACCATAAAGTTTCGAGAGTTTAATCAAAAACTGAATATGGAAGTTGGAATAGTTTTCTTCTATTCTATCAAAAATGGTCAATGAATCTTTAATAAAGTTAAACTTGTCTTTTTGACCATCTTCATTTTGTGATATTTTAGATAAAAACTCGGATAAAAAAAAACATATAGAAATTTTCCTTATATCTAGATGAAGAGACTTATATGCATAGTCTAACTTACTTTCTTTTATTCTTTGTAAACCAGAATTTTTTTTGTGATAGACAACCATGTCAAGAATATTCAAAGGTTGAAATAAACCAATATTTTTTGATTTAGAGTTTCGCACTCCATTTATAATATAAGATTGAAGCCCATATTGTTCAGTGTATATCTTACAAATAATAGAAGTATCTCCATACTTTATATAATTTAATACTATACCCATTGTCTTACTAATCACAGGACAAGGATTTTATTGATTAAATTTTCATATCCATTTTGAGATACTAAAAAAACTAAATATATCCCAGGAGAAATTTTATTACCTTTTGGTGAAATCAAATCCCAGCTAAAACCTCCGGAATAAGTCTCTATTTCGATTATCTTTTCTCCAGACAGTGAAGTTATTTTGATATAATTTCCATCTGATAACCCACTAAAGTATAATCTGTCGTTTTGCTTTATTTTTAAAGGATTAGGATAGATTTTAAAATTAGACAAATCTTTTTTTGGTTTTTCTAGAGATGTATTCACTGAAACCAATCCATCAGATGTTTTAATGTAAGCAGAACCTAAATCATTAAACTTTATATTTTGTATTGTATCAGATAATAATGGTGAGTTTGATAAATTAAAGTGAAAAAGAAATTTGTTTTCTCGATTATCGAAAACGAATATACCATTTTCGGTACCTATCCAAATATTACCAGCGTAGTCATCTTCAATAGTATTTATTTTTATTCCTTTAAATAAATACTGCGAACCATCGTTAGGTATTATGTAATTAGTTAACAACCTAGGGTTATAAGAAGAAAAATAAATTAAACCTTCATCGGTAGCAACCCATACATTATCATTCTTATCGGTTGTAATGTCATTGACATAATTAGAGTTTAGTAAATTATTCTTTTCATTTAATTCAAAACTTTCCTGCGTTAGCATATCATAGACAATTATACCTCCACCTTTATTTTTATCTAACAGGATCCAAAGAAACTCGTCATTAGATTTAAAAGCAGTTGGATACAAAGGTGAGCTATTTTGAAGATCATAAAATTGCCAATTATTGTTAATGTCAAATGATAAGAGAGGGCTTAGAGAGCCATAATTTAAAATCCATAATTTATTTTGAGCTGATAGAATATCAGAAACATTAACACCATTTCCAGATTCACTTAATAGTAGAGAATTTTCATATGACTCGTCAATTATAAAAGATTTATCATAATTTAAAATGCCCTGATCACTAGAAGAAAAATATATATCATTATTAAATCTAGTTACCGAAGTAATGTTTTTGAATTTATCAAAAGATATATTTTCCCAGCCTTTGTTTTGAGTATTAAAAGAAATACGATTTGCTTTTGTAGCATAAATATCCTTATCTAAAGAAAAAATCTTATCTGGAAGTATATTTAGATTGTTTGCTGGAGAAAAAAACTCTTGGTCATCTAAACCATATAATGAAAAGTTTTTTCCAGAAATCCATAATCCTCTATCTGCATAAATAAAATCGCTTATGTGATCAATTTCTTCTGGCAAGTTAATATTTATTATTTCTGTGTTATTATACCTACCTAAATAGTCTTTAAAATTGATAGAGTTATTATAGGTGATATAGACTTGAGAGTTAATGTTCTTTATTTTTTTAATTGTTATGCTATCATTATAATATTTTATATTCTTTTCACTATCGTATATTCTATTTTTAGAATAAAAATAGACAGTGTTATTATCAGTAAATATGCCGAAAGGTAGGTCCAAATTAAAATTCAGCTTTTTCCATGACCTATAATCAAGTGGATTAGCATTATTATTCTCAAGAATGTAGACACCTGTTGAAGAGGTTAGATATATTTGGTCATTAATTATTAAAGATTCTAAAATATTTAGAGAATTTGCATTTTCACCTATATCCTTATAATTTTCCAAGACATATCCATCCCTTAAAGAAATTAAATAAAGGCCTAATGATGATGAAACATATAAAACATCATTATATATACTTAAAGAATTAATTTGAATCTCATTATTGGTAATTTCTAAATCAATTTTATCAATGCTGCCTGAATGATAAATTACTAATTTTCCATTTTGTAAGGCAAGAATAAAATAATTAGAATCTTGATATGTTTTAACAACTTTATAATTTTCTAATTCTAAAGAGTTACTATTTCTTTGAATGTTTTTTGACTCAAGATCTACAGAAAAAAGTCCATTTGAGCTAAAACAGTAAATAGAATTGTTGTAGAGAGCCATATGATTAACATCTCTAATATTTAAATGGAAATCCCAGTCGTTATTAGTAATGAAAGTCTGAGCTACTAAATTTAAATCAAACAATAACAGTAAAATTAATCCTCTACAAAAGATCATATATCAATTATTATTAATTTTAAATAAAAAGAAATTAAATCATATAATTTTATACTTAAACGAAAAAAAAAAATAAAAATTGGATTTAACAAAATCAATTGAAAGCCTATTAGTTAAAATTGAAAAAAAATTTAGCTCTAATAAAATAAAAGGGGCTGACATTATCAATATTACTCAATCTAAACAACTAAATCTTTTAATAATTAAAAACCTTTATGATCAGTGGACTGAAAACTTTGAGAATAACAAAATAAAATATTTTGATTATGAATCATTAGATGTGGTTAATGCCTCAGAAAATATGATGAATACTCTTTCAAACAATATTTCTATTGACTTAAATGACTTTAAATCTTTACTTTCAAATTCCCTTGAAGATCTAGTACAACTAACAGCTTATCCAAAGGATTTTATTAAAAGAGACTTAATTAGTTCAGGTTTGTATGATGAAGAAAAGCTTGAAAAAAAATCGAAATATTTCAAATACTATAGTGAGCTATTTGTTATTCTAATAAATCAAATGAGAGAAAATAATGAATTATCATTAAAAGCCTCAGAAATAATTAATTATATAGATGATATAACTATAGATATAAATGATAGTTTAATCAAAGAAACTTGTGAAATTATTGGTTGTGAAAAAGAAGAATTATTTGATAAAATCGAAGAAAAACAATCTGACTATTATTCCTTTTTTACGTTATCAAATAACGAAGTAGACAACTTAATTCTAGAAGCATCTACAAAAGAAACATTTGAGGAGGCGGCAAACTTAGTACTAAGAAATTTAAAAAATGTTCATGAGAAAAAATTTACAAACAAGGACATCAGAAGCCTTTTACATAAATTAAAAGATAATCATTCGTTATCTACCTAATATCGCAGATTTAACTCCATTTAATTTTAAAAAAACAAAAAGCAATAAACTAAATGATAATAAGGATGACCCCCCGTAGCTAATTAAAGATAAAGGGATTCCAATTACTGGAAATAGCCCCAAGGTCATAGAAATATTAATGGTAAAATGAAATAAAAATATTGAGAACACAGAATAGCCAAAGACCCTAGCAAATCTGTCTTTTTGGGCTTCAGATAGAATTAAAATTCTATATAAAAAGATTAAATATAAAATTATGAATACCATAGACCCTAAATAACCAAACTCCTCACCAATTACAGAAAAAATAAAATCTGTACTTTGGATTGGAACAAAATTTAAACTTGTCTGAGTTCCTTTTAAAAAACCTTTTCCTAATAATCCGCCTGAACCTATTGCAATTTTAGATTGAGTAATATTCCACCCAGAACCAAGCGGGTCTGAGCTTGGGTTTATAAGTGTTTCTACTCTTTGTTTTTGCTTTGGAGTAAGAAGGTTATTAAGAACAAATCCTTGACCATTAATTATTAATATAGATAAAACAAAAAGAATAAATGAATTAATGACTTTTCTAATATCTTTTATTGAAAGGCCAACAAAAACTAAAAACACAATAGTAATAATTATGTATAATATATAGACATCAACTAAAAGCCCAAGAACAAAAATTAAAACAAATGCGAAAAAAAATAGGAAAAAGTTTAAGGATAACCCTTCCCTAAAAAAAACTAAAAAAAAGGAAAAGTAAACAAGAGCTGTTCCAGTATCACCTTGTAATAGAATGATTGAAGATGGTATTAAAAAAACTAGTGAGGTTAATAAAATGTGTTTTATATTTTTAAGGTTTATAGAATAAGAATCAAATATTTTTGCTAGAAATAAAGCTGTAGAAAATTTAGAGAATTCGGATGGTTGAAATTTAAATCCAAATAAATTAAACCAAGATGAATGACTATTAACCTCTTGCCCAACAAATAAAACCAGAACTAACAAAAAAAGAGATAAACCATAAAGAGGCACAGCCAAATTAAAAATAAATCGGTATTCTAATATTGAAATAGCAAAAAAGACAAAAAGACAAACTGAAACCCATAAAAGTTGTTTAAATGATTCATTTTGAAAAGACAAAAAACCAAATCCGTCAGTGTTTTGAGAAGAATAAATAGATAAAAAACCAATGAATAACATGATGAAATAAATTCCAGTTATTAAAAAATCATTAGAAAAAAAATTATTACTTATCTTCCTCATCTATAAAGTCTCCTTTTAAAACATAATCCTCTAACCAGGCTCTTTTAACATTTTTATAAATATATTTTTCAGCTGATAAGCTAGCAATTGATGCAGCTGA
>CEUR01081470.1_pt1 | contig 9647 bp, 7 predicted proteins | sample 356411 | NCBI WGS metagenome assembly CEUR01 (sample SAMEA2622715, study PRJEB7988) | marine metagenome | biome: marine biome (ENVO:00000447); feature: surface water layer (ENVO:00002042); material: "saline water (ENVO:00002010), including plankton (ENVO:xxxxxxxx)" | depth 5 m
CCAACATCACGGCTCGATGCAAGATTCGCATTCATCCGACTGTTGTAGTAGGTGGACGAATCATGGCTCTCTCGCTTCGATACACCAAAGGCAGACGTGGCGGTGCTCGCACGTTGTCGAGCACCTCCGAGTGAGGAGTTGCCCTCGGAACGTTTTGCCATAAAACACAACAACGTTGGTTGCCTTATCACCTTTCGCGCTTTTGTTCTGCTTCTGACGCGCGTTTTTGACCCTTAGGTCGCATTTGGAGCGAAATCAAAGAAGTACATCTCGCTTCAACAGATTGAACGTATTCAAAAATACAGAACCTAATGAAAACAAGAGCAATCAAAAACTCTCTGCTCGTCGGAGAATCAATGGCGAACGTCCTTACCTTGGACAACATCAACATCGAGGGCAAGACCGTCTTGGTTCGCGTTGATATCAACAGTCCGTTGGACCCATCGACTCGTGCATTCCTCGATGATACGCGTATTCGCGCCATCCTTCCAACCATCAACCGATTATCGAAGGCAAAGACCGTGTTGATTGCTCATCAATCACGCCCAGGAAAGAACGATTTCACCAGCACACTGGGCCATGCTCGTGAGTTGGGGCGTCTTCTTGGACGACCGATCAAGTGGGTTCAAGACATTCATGGCGAGAAAGCCATGAAGGCGATTGAGGCCATGAACGATGGAGACATCCTCATGCTCAACAACATTCGAATGGATCCAGAAGAAGTCGGAACAAAGGGCGATGCACTCGCTCTCTCTGAGACTTCACTGGTGCAAGATTTGGCAAGTGTTGCTGATGTTTTTGTCAACGATGCCTTTGCCTGTGCACATCGAAATTCACCGAGCATCGTTGGATTCGCCCACCACCTGCCCTGTGTTGCAGGTGAATTGATGGCACACGAAATTCGTCAACTTGACCTTGCGCTTGATTCTCCTGCACGCCCTTGCATCGCTGTCCTCGGCGGAATCAAAGTTGACGATAGCATCGAAGTTGCACTGAACATGCTGAACAACTCCATCGCAGATGAGGTGTGGCTCACTGGAGGAGTAGCCAATCTCGCCATTCACCTGTCAGGTCATGATATTGGTGGCGGCAACGTCGAGTTCCTTCAGAATGAACTGAAGGATGCTTGGGGTCCAACCGTTGATTCTGCGAAATCTCTTCTTGCCACATATGCTGACAGGATTGTCCTTCCTGTTGATGTTGCGGCGAACGTGGAAGGTAACCGAATTGATCTCAAGCTCGAAGAGTTACCGATTCATGCTCCATTGTTTGACCTCGGTCTCCAGTCGATTCGGGCGTTGTCAACACGCATCAAAGAGGCAGGAACGGTCATTCTCAATGGTCCTGCTGGAGTGTTTGAAATCCCTGACTTCGCACTAGGAACCATAGAAATGCTGAGTGCCTGTGCAGAAACCAATGGGTATGCACTGATGGGAGGCGGCCACACTGCAACATTGGTCAGTCAACGTGGAATGAGTGACAAGATGGGGCACGTATCTACGGGCGGTGGCGCATGCTTGGACTACATTGCAGGGCGAACCCTTCCCGGCATTCATGCCCTCAAGTTGAGTGCACAGCGATATCAACTGGAAATTACACCTGTTCTCCACGAAGAATGAGGAGCCACAGGGGAGACTCGAACTCCCGACCTTCTGATTACGAATCAGACGCTCTACCAACTAAGCCACAGTGGCGCTGACCGAGGGCATGAACGTGTGGTCATAATCCCACCGATTCAAACACTAGGCTCATGAAGAAGCAGAGGTAGGCATCAACATGGGCGATGATACAGCAGTACGCTATACCAACACCGTCCTGTACGACGATGACTTCAACAAGATTGTGGGAGACGTTCTCCTCTACCAAGATGGTTCATGGTCGGAATCAAAAGGCGATGAGGACGTTTTCGAAGAGATCGATGGTTCGCAGCGTGTTCTTACCCGTTCGTTGCAGAACTGGCATACCCATCTTGCCATGCAATTGAATGCTCGAGATTTCAGCGATGGCTATCCATTGCATCGATGGCTAAATGAAGCAATCTTTCCAACTGAGGCACGCATCACACCGGAATACGTTCGCGTGGGAACCAGTGCTGCAGCAGCAGAAATGATTCGCACCGGTTCAACCTTTGCAGCAGACATGTATTTCTTCCCTGCAGTTACAGGAGATGTGCTCACCAATGCGGGACTTCGTGGCCTTATTGGTGGACCTGTAAGCGATGCTGCACTCCCTTCGCATGACGATGCTGAATCTGCTCTTGCAGAACTCGATCAACTTCTAGCACAAAACAAACAAGAGGATTTGGTGCAATATGCGATTGCAACCCATTCGGTCTATCTCTGTTCACAGGAAACGTTGCAACGTGCAAGCGACCTTGCACAACGTCGAAACGGTCGTTTGCACATTCACGTCAGTGAAACGCGGAAAGAAGTCGCAGATTGCAAAGAAGCCAATGGATTGTATCCAGTTGAATATCTCGACTCAATCGATTTCATTCAACCTGGTACAATTTTTGCCCATGCATCATGGGTCAAAAAGAACGAGATTCGTATGATGGCCGAACAGAACGTCACCGCTGTACACTGTCCATCATCCAACATGAAACTTGCATGTGGCGGTACGCTTTCCTTCCCACCGTATCGTGATGCAGGCGTTGATGTCCGCATCGGAACCGATGGAGCAGCATCAAGTGGAAACGGACTGAATCTTTTGCATGAAGCTCGTCTTGCAAGCCTCGTTCAACGTCACGATCATTGGGATTCAACGCTCCTTCCAGCACAGGAGATCTTCAAGATGGCAACAAAGGGGAGTCAAGATTGGGTTGCTTGGGATTTGGATGACATTCGTATGCGACCTCTAGGTCGTTCCAACAACCGGCACCTTGCGAACCTGATTTACAATGGAGGAGAATGTCTGGATGTGTGGGTGAATGGACGGGCACTACGAAAGGATGGAATCACATTATCGCTCGATGAGAAGAAGATCATTGCAGAATTGGACCATGCTGTTGAATCCTACTACGAAGGGGTTGAATGATTACGCCCGACCATAGTACATCAGAACGCCCCCAGCAAACATGCCAGCGAACGAGATCAATATGCTCAGTAATGAATGGCCGATATGCACTTCATACGATACGACCACTTCTGTTCCGGCAGGTAGTGCACCATCCTTTGCACCGAGAGCTGCAAAGTAGGTTCCAGACTCCATGTTCCAACTGAATCCTTCGCTAGCGGTCGCACCGGAATCACCGGCAACGAAGTTTGTTGACGTTCCATCGCATCCAAGACCTGGCGTGAAAAAGTTGCTTGGCACGTCTTCACATCGCTTCTTTTCATCGGCATCAACAAGACCCATCCAAACATCATCACGGTCCCACGTGATGGTGAGTTCTGCCGCAAAAAGCGGTGATAGAATGTTCTCGGGCAAAGGGTCGTCTGCAAAGAAAGCCTGATTGGGCGCATTTGGTGTAGGTACATCCTCCACTTCTCCAGTCAGTGTGTAACCAATCATCCCAGCCAAGAGGAGAAGAATGCCAACGGCAATTAGAACAGCACCTACCTTTCCTCTCGATGTAAACGAATCCAACATGTTCACACCTCAAAGAATGAAAGGGCGAGGATGGTGTAACATGCGAGCAGCATTACACCTTCGAGCCAATTGGTTTTCCCATCGTTGAGAATGAAATTCGCTACAAGAACAGACATGAACGTTGCAGCCGTTTCAAGGATACCAAACTCGAGTGAAAGGTTGACACCCAACGCCCATGCGAAGAGAACCATAAGAGGAGCAACGAAGACAGCGATTTGAACACTCGAACCGATGGCGATTGCGAGTGAAAGATCCATCTTGTCTTTTCCAGCGACCAAAACAGCTGTGAAATGTTCTGCTGCATTACCAAAGAATGGCAAAAGAATGACACCGATGAACAGAGTTGGCAGGCCCCATCCTTCAGCCGCCGCATCGACGCTGTGGACCAGAACTTCCGCCATCCATCCAACCAAAACGGTTGCAAGAATGAGAAGAATCCAAGCATCTTTTGTCGTCATTTTCGGGTCTTCTTTTTCCTCTGCCTCTGATGTCACATCAAACAGATGAGAATGTGTCTTGAATTGGAAAAACAGAGACAAGCCATACATCAGGAGGAGGACAAGGGAAGCATAACGTGAAAGATTCAGAATGTTGGAATCTGCACCAGTATGCGATGCTGCAGCAGGAATAATCAACGCGAGAACGGCCAGAAGCAACAAGCTTCCATTCATCGAGAGAGCTTCTTGATTGAAGGTTTGTGTTCGATGCTTGTAACCTCCCCAAAGAAGTGCCAAACCAAGTACTAAGAGCAGATTTCCAAGAATGCTTCCAATCAAACTCGCTTGCACCAACTGAATCATGATTTCCGCTTGATCAGCATGTTGAGCAGCCGTCCAAAGAGCAAGCCCTGCAATGATGATTTCAACGGCATTTCCAAACGTTGCGTTGAGGAGACCACCAAGGTTTTCTCCTGCCCGTAATGCGATTTCTTCTGTCGCATGCCCCATAAGGAAGGCAAGAGGCATGATTGCAATCATTGAGAAAAGAAACGTCATTTCCAGATTATGCTGAAACTCAAAAAACAGCGTAATGGGAACGGCTGCAAGCAACCAGTTCAATCGATTGTGCATTGGATTGAATGCATCGAGGACAGAGTGATGATGGTGTTCAACGTGTTCAGCCATTTGACCACATCAACGATTCAATCCTCGCTCTTCTTGCGTCGAACGGGACGCTTGCGGGTTGGTGCTGCCTTTCGAGCTGGTCGCTTGCGAACAGGACGCTTGCGAGGCTTCGGATCTTCATCCTCATCATCATCGTCGTCATCGTCGTCATCGTCATCGTCATCGTCATCATCGTCAAGACCAGCCCATGAGAGGTCGTCGTCGTCATCGTCGTCTTCCTCCTCTTCCTCGGCTTTCTTCTTGCGGCGCGTCTTGCGTTGAACAACATTGACAGCGAAAGGATCGTCTTCATCTTCAGGCTCAGCAGGTTCGGATTTCTTTTCTTCTTCCTTCTTTTCTTCAGCAGCAGAACCAGTTCCCGTGATGGCATCCATGTCTAAGTCTTGCGTAGTTCCAATGAATTCAGACATCCAATCATCGTCTTCATCATCGTCTCCACCCTTCTTCTTCCTTTTCGGACCGGACAAACTCACTTGAACAATCAACATAGCGACGATGAAAATCACAACGTTGACCCCAACTGCGATCCATACGAGCACATATGGCGGTTCGCTCATCGATGGTGTGACAATTTCAGGCTCGGGTTCAGGCTTGAGATTTTCCTCAAACGTACAGACCGTCTCGCCTTCGAGATTGTTTCGACAGAAGTCGACAACAAAGACAACTTGTGCCGTTTTTTGGTTTCCGGCTGTATCGAGAGCGCGTACAGTGATGGCGTGTTGGCCCGCATCGAAGGTTCCTGCTGAGAACTCCATGTCACTTACAACCGAAGTTGCATCACCATTGATGTCAGTGATTCCCTCAGCATTGGCCCAAGGAGAGGTGCTGGTTGATCCACTCAAACCTCCGTAGTTGAAGGTGAAACGGTATTGCAGGCTTCCGATTTGTACATCATCTTCTGCAGCAAACATCAGGTTGATTTTATTCCCGTAGAGGTATTTCGAGCCTTCAGAGGACGGTGATGGAGCATAAACAGCAATGGTTGGTGATTGAGCATCAATCTTGTACGATGTGTTGGTGATGACGCCTTCATTGTCTGCCAAATCGACAAGTGTCATTCGGATAATCAAATCGCTCGCTTTCTCGGTTCCTGAAATTCTGAACTCGAAACTGTATTCCGGGCCCTTGTCTGGATTGAGTGAATTATCTGCTGTCTGAGTCATGACCGCTCCGCCAGCTGTTTCATTGTATCCATCCTCTGAGAAGACCTCAATGGTCGGTGTCGTCTTGAGATATTCACTCACTTCAATCTTGACCGTGTACAAACCAGGAACGAGAGACGGGCTCGTGTAAGGAACACCATCCTCGTCAACCAATTCCATGTCAATCGTCGGCGGTCGAGCATCTTCTCGGAGGAGATTTGCATTCAACCCTTCTAGAATTTCGTTGTTGCAGTTGTTAAATTGATCGCAGACTGTTACAGCGTACCATGCATCCTGTTCTGAGCCAGCCATAATCGGTACATTTCGAATAATCGTCGCGGAGTTTTGTAGGCCGACATCGATACCATCCATCGCAAGTTCCCAGCCTTCATCGTTATTTGTACTGCTAGACGAATCCTCGAACGGATCACCATTGTGCCGCCAAATCTGATACACCTCATTCAATTCTTGCAAGTTCCCCCATTCCATGGCAACGAAGCCGAGATCTCCACGGCTTTCAGAAATGGATATTTGTGGCCATGTTGGCGGTGTGATATCAATCTCGACAGGGCCGAAGTAATTCTGGTCGAGACCAAGATATTCAAACGAACCATTTGCGTGTACATATTGAGCCTCGCTTGTAACATATACGTACCAATTAAGCACAGCACCTGTTTCCGAGATAATGTCTGGCCCCATCACGATATCGAACACCTGCGTGTTGTCGTTCACAAAGCCGTGGTACGTCGTTTGTGTGGCAAATTGTTGAGGGTTGGTCGGCACGCCGTTGGACGTGTAAATGTGGTATCGCTCACCTTCGACACCGAGTTGATCGATCCAAGTCACTCGAACGGTACGGTCGCCGATGAATTCAGCATGGACGTTTGTTGGCTCTTTTTGCCAATTGCTGAAAGCATCCTCTTCAACCGAGTCACATGAACCACCGCTCGTTGCGTTGTCAAAGAGTCCGATGGCATCAACTGTTACAACGCAATAGTATGCCATACCAAGCGTTCCGATGGGCAACTCTCGAGTGTATTTGTAAGGACTGTTTGAGTCTTCAAGAGCTTGGTCTTCGTACACTGAAGCAAGGAAGGTCACGCCCGTGTCGTAGATGGACGCGAAGGCAACACCAGATACATACAGGTTGTATCGCTCACCAGATTCGCCGGGAACGCCAAACCATGTCAATTCAGTTTCTCCAGTTCCATCATCTTCAGAGGTCGTACTCACGGAGAAAACGGTTACATGGCTCGGAGGACGGTTGTCTTCAAGAATCGGTTGTGTCAAGGCATTGCCTGAAAGGAAGCGCAAATCGATGAAGTCTTCTCCAGGTCCCGTCTTGTTTGGAATGTAGTAGGTAATGGCGTAGTACGCTTCTTCGTTCGTGTTTGGAGGAACGGTATGGACGTACGATTCCTGGTCCGAGGACAGATTTGCAATTGGTGTCAATTGTTGATACACCTGACCACCATTGCTACGAGAAATCTCCGTTGTGGAGCGCCAAATCAAGATGCTTGTGTTCTCAAGTGCAGGTTCCGTATTTGGCAAAAGCGGTGAGTGGTAATTGATCCATGTCAACGTTGTTTCGCTGTCAGCAAGTGAATAAGATGCTTGGAAGTATAACGGTGTTTCGACTGGAGATGTGATTTCATCGACGCCAATGGTCAGTGTCGAAACATCAGGGTCGAGTTCCTCGTGGGATACGGTTGCTCCTTCCTCTTCCCACTCAATGGTGATGGCGTAATAGAACGTGCCATTGGTACCGGCATCGACGAGATAGGAAACGCTGTGACCAGGGTGTTGTCCTCCGTTGCCTCCAGCAGAACTGAGACACCAAACATACTGAACGTAGACGTTGGCTTGGCAAGCAGCGACCGATTCAATGGTTTGCGCAGCATCAATGTTCGATTGTGTGATGGGTTCTGTGTGACGGTGTACGATGTACGTCGCATCGTGGTAGTAAGGAGTGTTTCCGTTGAACGTGTCGATGTTCTGCCATGTTACAGTTGTTGTCTCTGAAATTGGATCAAACGTTGCAGCAATGTGTTGTGCTTGTAGGTTGTCTGGGTTCGTATCCTCAGCGGTGGATACGGGCGTCAGTGGAACAAGCATCAACATCATGAGCAATACCATGATGACGGCTTTCGGTTGGAGACTACGGTTCAGCGCGTTCGCACCCATCACACAATACGTCGCCGCCGCCCGTTAAGAGTATGCCGATAAATAACGTGAACAACCGACGTATTTGTTTGTAAGAGATTTACTCCGATTCATCGTGATTTGGTTGAGACAGAGGTTGCTCCTTATCGAGCGCAATAATCTCTTTTCTCGCTTGCGAAAATCGAACACAAAACGTGTAAATTCCACCGAGACCGGAAAGAATCACAACGGCGGTAAGTGGATTTAGCTCAAGATGCTCAAATGGTGCGAAAGTTGCTGAATAATCTTCAACTCCGATAAGCCAAAAGATTCCTGTCAATGCAAGCGCAGCAATTGTCAGAATCGTTCGATCTGCTCGTGAGAAGCCTCGATAATTTCGACCACCGCTGACGGCTTGGGCTTGCGTCCCCATGTAGGAACCAAGGATGGTGAACCATGCTGCTGCCCATCCCATTGCAGGATCATCGACCCATGCTGGACTCGAGGCAATGGCGATGACCCACATCGCATCAAGGAGTCGATCAAGCGTGTGATCAAGATAATCACCCCATCGAGACACTTGTCCTGTTTGACGAGCAAGTTGCCCATCAAGGCCGTCAAGAATCATCGAAAACGCAATCAACGATGCTGAGCCAATGAGCATGAATGCTCCTGTATCGCTTTTTGGAGCAAGGAAAACAAGAACACTGGCAGCAATTCCAACTGGGAGTGCAAGCCAGGTCAACACGGCAGGATTGGTCTTACCCAATCCGGAAACAAAAGGCGAGGCAACGGCTTCCCACCGTTTTCTGAGTTGTTCAAGTGCCATCTCAATCGATGCAACCTAGCGACGAAAGGTCATATGCTTTCGGCATCGATTCCAGTTGCAATCCAGTCAATTGAATCCGAGATGAATTCTTCGACGGAAGTCGAAGGCTTGCCGTTCAAAATAAAATCGAGGACAGAGCCAATTGAAACATCTTGTTCAGTCGTATCAATTTCAATCACATCTACACGTGGATGCACTGAGATTAGATCGGCCCATACGCCGGAAATGAGTTCCCATTCTACGTTCGATTCAATTTTTTCTGGCCCATAGCCCGTTCGTTGTTCAAGACGGCGCCGCAGTTCGATTGGGTTGCATCGAAGTACAACAACGGCATCAATTGGACAGTGGTGTGAAAGATGACCGTCGATCACGCAGTGACTGTCGCCCTCCCATTCCCATTCGCCAAGTTTTGAGATATCGACCTCGCGAGAGTCCTCAAATTGTGAAAGGGCATCAACACTTTCGGCTGCTTCTTCGAGTTTGATGACACTCAAACCTTCCTTTTGTAGACGTAAGGCAAGCGTCGTTTTCCCAGTTCCTGGCGAACCCGTGAGGGCAATAACGCGAGGCTGCATGCTCATGAAAGCAACCAAACGAAGTGAAGAATTAAACATGAGGTTTCGAATGGTACACTATGGCCGCAATCGCCCTTGTCCTACTTACGACGGAGCCCGGCCGAGAGCAAGAAGTTGTCAACGAACTTAGCGAAATGTCTGAAATCGAAGAAGCCATGGTGTTGTTCGGCGAATACGATGTGTATTGCAAGGTGGTCGTCGAGGATTTTTCACAATTATCTGACCTGGTTTTGCGAAACGTTCG
>CEUR01075320.1_pt1 | contig 9597 bp, 11 predicted proteins | sample 356411 | NCBI WGS metagenome assembly CEUR01 (sample SAMEA2622715, study PRJEB7988) | marine metagenome | biome: marine biome (ENVO:00000447); feature: surface water layer (ENVO:00002042); material: "saline water (ENVO:00002010), including plankton (ENVO:xxxxxxxx)" | depth 5 m
ATTAATTTAACATCAATTAATTCATATCCATTATCTAATTCTTCTAATATTGGTTTATATTCATTTTCAGGATAAGCAAATTTAACCTTTTCAAAACCTTCTTTACCTAAACTATCGGGATCTATTATAGTTCCTAATGAATGAGAATATTTACCATTTAACCAATAAGTTCTAACTTCATAAAATTTTTCAAATTCAGGAACAAATGGTTGAACTAATAAATATGGAATATCTAATCTTACTAATTTTTCTATTTTTTTAATATAACTTGCGAAACTCTTTTTATTTTTCAAAACTTTCGATAATTCCCATTTTTTAAAACCAATACCAAAACCACCTGGTTGAGGTTTAGTAATAAAATACTTTTGATTCCAATTATTACATTCTTTATTTATTTTTGATAACATATTATTAATATTCATATTATCAACAACTTTAAAATATATCGTATCAACAACAGGAATATTATGTTTTTTTAATTCAGTTAAATACCTCTTTTTATTTATAACAAATTTCTGTAAACTTAATGGTTGATAAAATTTTGCCTTTGTATTTTTTATTAAATTATTATATCTATTATATTCTTTTGATGATTTAGTATCAAACGCAAGATAATAAGGACAATACAAACCTAAAATATAATCAAACTTATTAAAAGTTTCTAAATTAATGTGTTTTTTATTTAAAATAGATACTCTTATATTTTTATTAGTTTTTGATTTTTTTAATAAATAATAGGCTATACCCACATCAGAAGATAATCCATAATAATCTTTATCCCATTTTTCCATACTTAATTCAAAAATATTATCAGGTATATCCTTTAACCATTTAGGAAAATTATTAACATCTATAGCATCTGTATTTGTTCCTACAATAATAGCTATATTTTTCATATATATTTCATAAATAGATAAAAAAAAAATATATTATAAAAATATATGTTAGACTTTTTTTTATATAAATTATTGTTCAAGGAACATTTCCCTAGTACATATGATAATATAACAGATTTTCATCAACAAAGTTGGTTTAAAAAAGAAGATTCATCCGTTCCTTATAATGAAGATGCGTCTTTTACAGAAAAATATAATCCAGTTAATATGATTGCTAATAGTAGATATGGAAAAAGTATTACATTAATACTTTTATTTATTATATCTATTGTTTCTATATTTATTAGTTTTGGTTGTAGAGGACCTGGAAGAAGTTTATATATGACTTATGCATTTTTCTTTCCAATAACTCATTTTATTATTCTACTTTTATCTAGAATTACTGGAAATAAATTAATAGGATGTGACTATAATCAAATAAATAAAATAAAAAAAGTTAAATCTGATACAGCTGTTTTAAAAGGCGGAAATTTAATATATATATAAATAATTTGATTTTATAATTATTTTTTTTTTATAATTAAAAATACTATAATGGAAAATATATTTATTATAGTTGAATCTCCTGTTAAGGCAAAAAAAATTAAATCATTTTATAAAAATGAAAATGTTGAAGTTAAAGCATCTTTCGGACATATTTGTGATCTAGATAAAAAGATTTTATCAATTGATACTGATAATGATTTTAAACCTAATTATGTTATATCAGATGATAAAAGAAAAGTAATTAAAGAATTAAAACAAAAACCAAAAAAATATAAGTATTTATTAGCTGCGGATGATGATAGAGAAGGTGAAGCTATTGCTTGGCATTGTTCTAGAATATTAAAAATAGATATAAATGAAAATAACAGAATAAAATTTAATGAAATTACAAAAAAAGCTATTGATAAATCATTCAAAAATATAGGAAAAATAGATATGGATTCAGTAAATTCTCAACAAGCAAGAAGAATTATTGATAGATTATTTGGTTATAAATTATCTCCTCTTCTATGGAAAAATATAATAACCGATAAAAGAGGATTATCTGCTGGTAGAGTTCAAAGTTGTTTATTAAATATATTAAACGAACATCAAGAAAATATAAAAAAATTTAAATCAGAAATTAATTTTGAAACAAATGCGTTATTTAAAAATAAAGATATAAATCTAGATACTGTTTTTATATTTAAAAATAAAAATATAACAATAGAGATTATAAAATTATTATTTGATAAATTAAAAGACAATAAAGTTTTTAAAGTTAAAAATATAAAAGAAAAAAAAGAAAAGAAATATGCTCCTCCGCCATTTATTACATCTACATTACAACAAAGCGCTCAAAATACATATGGTTTTAGTGTAAAGCAAACTATGAATATAGCTCAAAAATTATTTGATAATGGGAAAATTACTTATATGAGAACTGATTCTGTATTCATTTGTAAGGAATTCAAAGAAACATTAAAAGAACATATTATTGATAAATATGGTGATAAATATTATAAAAATTATAGTAGTAAAAAGAAAGTTAAAGGAGCACAAGAAGCACACGAAGCGATTAGACCAACAAATATTAAAAATGTTTTAAATGATAAATATACTGATTGTGATAAGAAACTATATAATTTAATTTTAAAAAGAACAATTGTTTCACATATGAGTGATTCTATTTATGATGTATTACTAATAGATTTAGAAAATGAAAATATTGATAAATATGGTTATTTTACTGGAAAATTAAAAACATTATATTTTGATGGGTTTTTGAAATATGATAATAAAGAAATTAAAAAAGAAAATATTGAAATATATAAAAATATAAAAGATTATGAATTAGATAGTATTATATCTAAATCAGTTGAAAGTAAACCACCACAATATTTAAATGAATCATCTATAGTAAAAAAATTAGAATCATCTGGTATTGGTAGACCATCAACATATTCAAGTATAATAAATACTCTATATAATAGAGATTATACAATAGTAAAAGATATAGATGAAATTAAAAAAGAGCAATTATATGTTAAAATGGATAATAAAAATAAAATAACAGAAGATAAAGAAAATATAATTATACCAAAACAAAGTAAAAGAATAGTTGTTACAGAATTAGGTATTAAAGTTTTAGATTATTTATTAAAACATTTTACTCATATTATTAATGCTGAATTTACTAGTTTAATAGAAGAAGATTTAGATCGTATATCAAAAAAACAACTAGATTGGATTGATGTTATTAGAAAAGTATATGATTCTTTTTCAGATATAGTAGATAAACAATTAAGTATTAAAACTGAAAATAAATCAGAAAATAGTGGTATAATTATTAAATATAAAAATAAGGATATTGTATTATATGAAAATGGTAAATTTGGTCCATTTATAAAATATGAAAATAAAAATTATAGTATTGGAAATTATTTAAAAATGAATAATAAATCTGTAAAAGAATTAGATTCAGATGATTTTTGTGAAATTATTAAATATCCTCTTAAAAAAGGTAAATATAAGAAAAAAGATATATATATAGTTATAGGTCCATATGGTTATTATATGAAATATAATAACAAAAATTACAAAATATCACAAAATAAAAGAGAATGGACGAAAGAATATATTTTAGATAAGATTAAATAATTTAAAAAATAATCTATAATTATATTTAAATATGAATTTAGTTACGGAAGAAACATATTCAGAAGATGAACTATTAGAATTTAAATCAGGTGTAAAAGAATGGTTAAGTATAGATGCTGAAATAAAAGGATATCAAAAATTAGTTAGAGATTTAAATAAAAGAAAAAAAACATTAGAACCATCATTAACAAAATTTATGAATAATTATAAAGTTGAATCATTAAAAACAGGTTCAGGTAAAGTTGTTTGTAGTGAAAGAAATACTAAAGCATCATTAAATAAAAACAATATAAGGGAAAATTTAAGTTTAGTTTTAGAAGATAATGAAATAATAGAAAAAGCTATGTCTAAAATATTAGATAATAGAGATATTAAAACAACATATAAACTTGTTTTATCAAAAAAATAAATCTAATAAATAATATGGAAAATCTGGACGAGATAATAAACCAATATGATAATATTTTTTATCAAATAGGACCTTCAAAAATACACGGCATAGGATTAATAGCAATAGTAGATATACCTAAAAATACATTAGTTTTAGAAAATAGCACATCTGAAAATAAATATATTAACTATTCAGAATTAAAAAAAAGAAATATTAATATAGATACTATTAATACTATTAAAAAATATTTTGCTCATGATAGTAATGGTATAGAATTACCAGTAAATTTTGATAAATATAATATGAAATTTGTTAGTTATATAAATCATTCAACTAATAACAATGTCGATCATGAATATGTAAATAATTTAACAAAATACTATTCTAACAAAGATATAAAAAAAGGAGAAGAATTAACAATAAATTATTTAAATAATTACTGTTCTACTTGTTTTGATTTCAAAGAAAAAAAACAAAAAAAAATAAATATATACTTTATATTTTTATTTATATTTATTTTAGTTTTTTACATTATAAAAAAAACTAGACACTAGGTATATATTGCCATTTCAAATCATTACAAATACATTCCCATATTTTATCTTGTTGTTGTAATTTTTCTCTACTTTTTAAAAGAGGAAAATGACTTAATAATTCATCTAATTCTAATAATTGACAAAATTTATGTAAAACATAAGAATAAGATAAAAAATTTTTTCTATCTTCAGGACAATTCTTCATAAAAGGTATTTGTATTTCTTTAAACATATTTCTTAATAAATCTTCATATTGACTTAATAATACTGGTGCTTTATTACCTCCTATTACAGTTATAATATGAGGTATATGTTCGTAATATTTATTATATTTAAGTTTTTTTAATATTTCTCTTATTTGTTTATAACTTACAGAATTAATATCATTATTAATATTTTTATTTAATTCATTTAATACATTAATATATATTTCTTTTGGTATTTCTGTTGTTTCTTTTGCTTGGAATTGAGCTAACCATTCATTAAAATGATTAATTCTTTTATAAGCAAAATAACTAATTTCTCTTGGAACATCTTTGTATGAAATTTTATCATTTGATAATAGTATAGGTTCTGTATAACCACATTTATTACAAAACATTTCACTATTATTTATTTTAAAATTTAATTTATTATTACAGTTGCTACATATATGTAATTCATCATCTATATCTTTATAATTACTATTTATATAATGGTCATCTATATTTGATAAATATAAATCAATTATGTTATCATTAACATCTTTACTTTCTTCTTTTTCTTCTTTATTTTCTTTTTTAAAATAATTTAAAATATTAGTTTTTTCATTATCGTCGACCCTTTTTATAATATTACAATCATTATTATAATAATTATTTAATAATATTGTATTATCAAAAAAATATTTTTGTTCTCTTTTTTTATTATCTTCTTCCTCCTTTTTTAATTTATTTTTTAAATATAACAAATTTTTTGTATTTTTTTCATTTTTTATCTCTTTTTTTAATTTTTTAACTTCTTTTGATTCACTTTTAAATTCATTTAACATATTATTATGAATCACATCTATAGTTAATCTTTTATCGCTATGACATTTTTTTAATGGTTTATCTTTAAATGATGACATTTTTTTTCTAAATATATATATATTATTTTTCTTTAAATAAAAATAAATTAATTAGTATGAAGAATTGTGTTGTAATGTAATTGTTTTATACAAAAATTTACCTTTGATTTATCAAAAAACTGTTTTTTAAAAATATTTTTATATGTATTTATCATTGTTTCCCAACATGTTAAATATTTTTTATTTCTAATATATAAATCGTGTGTTTTCAATTCACTTATAAAACTACCATAAATTACAAATGTTTTTTCTAAAGTTATTTTATTTAAATTATTTAACAAAATAGTAGAATATTTGTGAGATATTTTCCAACCATTATCATTATTCTGCTTATTAATAAATTCTTTTTTAATATTATTCATTTTTTTTAATATACATAAATTATTTTTAAATATTTATATATAATATATGAGAATTGGGTTTATAGTTGGTAGAACTGAAGAAGAATATTATGATAATAATAATTTAAAAAATATAACACCTAAAAAATATTTAATAGATGGTAAATATTTAATGGTTGATGTTGCTATAGCTATGACTGCTAAATTAACATATCCAAATGTTACAATTGATATTATATTACCAAATGAAGTTAGTGTATCCAGATTACAAAAAAATTTTGTTAATTTTCCACTAGGTTATGATATAATAAATGCTAATTTAGGTGATCCATTTGTTAAAAAATTTTCTGATAAAAAAGGAATTAAGGATTTGGAAAATATTTATAAAAATAAAAAATCAAAAATATTTCCTCCTTATGAACATTTAGATTTTATATGGAACAAAGATAAATATATGAATCATATGATGAAAAATAATATACCAATTACACCATCTATTATATTAGATAATATAAATACTGATTTACTAATAAAAAAAATTAAAGAAAATAATTGGAAAAAATTTATATTAAAACCAATCGGTTCAACTAGTAAAGAAGGATTTAAATTATTCAGTTTATCAAAAATATTAAAAAATAAAAAAGAGTTAGATGATTATTTGAAATCGAATGAATATTATGATAAATTTATAGTTCAAGAATTTATATCTGGTTTTGGTAAATTTGGAGAAATTAGAATGTATTGGATTAATGGTGAATATTCTTATGCAGTAAATACGAAAGATGTCGGAGATGAATATGAAATGGTAGTTACAACGGTTAAAGATAAAAAAAGATTAGATAAATGTATTGATATAGGAAAAAAAGTAATTGAAAATATACCAAAAATAAAAATTAAAGGGAATATAGTAAAACCAGTTATGAATAGAACGGATTTTGCCTGTTGTTTAGGAAATAAAAAAATATCAAGTTATGATTATTATTTAAATGAGATAGAACATCAAGACGCAGGAACTTTTACAAATATGCCTTTTCATGAGAATATTAAATATCCAATAACTACAATATTAGCAGACGCTTTTGTTAAAAAAGCATTAGAATTAAAAAATATAAATTTTTAGATTTTATTAATAAACTCATTTAAATTATCAGTACTATCATTTAATAAATATTCAGAATTTATATCTTGATTTTCTGAATCCCAGTTATATAAAATAGGTGCTCTATTATGTGGTATCATATAAAATCCACAAAATAATTCATAATTTTTACCATATTCGATTTTACCATCTTCATTTTTATATTCTTTATAAGAATAATCCCTATTAGCATTTTCCGGATCAAATATAATATTATTACCAGCATCTTTATTTGTAGCATTTGAAGAACCTGGTTTATGACTCCATGTTCCATTGTTATCTAATCTATAAAAATGATAATCTTTATCATTACTTTTAATATCCAGAGCTAATGCTATTTTATTCTGAAAACAATTCGGTTTTGAATGTTTATCTGTTTTATAAATATCCTCTCTATTCAAATCTTTTTTAATATGTTCAAAGATAACATCACAATCCATAAAATCATACTTTTTTCCGGATATTTCACCTGGTTGTAGTTTACCATCTATATTTAATTCAATCCTATTAAGTGCATAAGAATAACAATTTGTATAGTCCTTAACATTTTCAGGTATATTTTCATTCCATAATTCAGGTTTCCATCTAGGATATTTACAATATCTATCATCTAATTTTAAATAATCAGAATCTACCATATATTTATTATATATATAATAAATATATATATAAATATATGATAGAAATTATTATTTTATTGTTATTAATAGCTAGTTCTGTATATACTTATTTTTATTATTACGATAATAAAAAACTTTGTAGTGAAATTAAGTGTGATTATAATTTAATAAATTTATCTGAAATTAATTCAAAAGTAATAGGAAATAAAGATAGATGTTGCCAGAGAGAAGATAAAAGTTCAGTAATTACAATAGATTTCAATAATAATACTTATTTATATGATTTTAGTGCTTTTACTAATACTCATATAGAAAGAATGAAGCAAATAATAGCTTCAAAAAAAAATATTAATATTAAAGATATAACTATTACGAGTGATTATAATATAAATAGTTCATACAATTCATTTGAAAATTCTGAAGAAAATTATGAAGATAATACAGAATTTAATTTTTTCATTTTTAGTAAAAAGCAGAAAATTAATATAAGTTTAGAAGAAGTTAAAGATATTGTTTTGAATTTGTTAAAAAATTACAGTAATTTATCATATATAGATATTTCAACAGATAAAATAAGAATAAAAATAGATGAAGAACCATATGAATTTTTAACCGAAAAAATTTACTTTGAATGTAATAATGATAATGATTGTTACACAAGCGATACCACAGAAAATATGTATTGTTATGAAAATAGTTGTTATACTTTTGAAGAATTAAGTAAAGACGCAGACAAATGTTACAATCAAGGTATTTGTGATGAAGGAATTGATTGTGAAGAAAATATAGATTGTTATTCTTATAATGTACCTGGTATTAATGGAGAATGCCTGGGTTTTGGAAAATGTTCTGGTCCTTCAGTAGTAGAAATAGAAGAAATGTTAGATGAAATAAATTAACTTCCCTAATAAACTAAAACTATTATTTTTTACTTATATATAGATAAAAAATATTATATAAATATATTATTTATACTCTTTTTTTACAAAATTTTCTGTATTTTTTTATAATTTTAATAAATAATTCTGGAAAATCTATTTTAATTATCTGAATATCATAATTTGTCAATTTATTAAAATCTATCTTATACCATTCTTCTAGAGGTGGTATATCATCTCTGTAAACTGATGGGGATTGTATTTTAATATAAGATAAATCTTTAATTGTAAGTTTATTTAAATCTAATATTAACCATAAATTATCTGGTATATTATTGTTTTTATATATATATTTTCCGTTTCTTAATTTCATTTTTTTTAATACTAAATAAATAAAAAGATATTTTTTTCAAATTTTAATATATTTAATTATAAATATGTCTCTACTAGATAAAAGATATTCTGAATTTAAACCAAATATTTCACCAAAAAGGGTTTTTCAAATGGGTGCGTTTGGTGGAACATATTTTAGACCAATTTATTCATCTGTAACAGGAAAAAATTATAAATCTAGAAATGTCATTAGAGAATTTAAAGATTGGTTTAAAAATATAGATATAGAAAAAAAAGTTATATCTTCTAAGTATGATAAAAATATAAATAAATATAAAGTTAAATGTGGTAGTTCTTTAGAAGACTGGGAAAGTAAAGGATGGATAGTTAAGAGAGACCCTTATGGTTGGTTTCAATGGTATTGTAGATTTTATAAAGGTAGAAGAACTAAAGATGATAAAAGACAAATTGAAAGGTGGTTAAAATTAGCAGGCCCGAATGGTAGATTTAGAAGAAGACTAATGAATGAAATAATTAAAAAAGGTAAATCGTTTGATGATCCAAGTGTATCACCTGTTATTAGACAAGTTTTATTACACTGGGGTTATCAATTAACAAAATCCGATTTTGAAAAATACAAAAAAGAAAGAAAAAAACCTAAATAATATATATATAATATGATTTATATAAATAATGATATAAATAATGATATAAATAATGATATAAATAAT